>ERZ1673750.14-NODE-14-length-239253-cov-18.089825_pt1 | contig 239253 bp, 148 predicted proteins | sample MGYA00580203_ERZ1673750 | MGnify/ENA primary metagenome ERZ1673750 (study PRJEB41218, sample SAMN15661763) | gut metagenome | host: Homo sapiens | place: Canada: London | collected 2015-08-20/2019-03-30 | study: EMG produced TPA metagenomics assembly of... | reverse complement strand
AATAAACCAATCATTATCACATTTCTTGCAATGGAAAAAGTAATTTTGCTATGTATCTTTAAAACATACCGCGCGGAAAATGGTTCATCGCGCCGCAATTTTTTTTCAAAATATTTTTCTCACCGCTGATTCCGCGGATTTTATTAGTATCTTTGTAGAGCGACGCATGATTCCTTTGTGCCGCGACGCACGATTCCTTTCAGATGTCGGCAGAAGGGGTATATCTCTCCGGTTACATTCTGTCTCGGGAAAAACGCTATGAAATTCCGGCGTTTAGCAATGATTAACATAGGTGTGCATCGGGTTTTCACCGGTCGGGTGTTAACTTTGTAGCACCGCAGGAAATACCACCGCAATAACAATAAAAACAAGATACAGATATGGCAAAAAAAGTTGTAGCCAAGACCCTCTCCAAGAACGATACCCGCGAAGCGAAAGCGGAGGCTCTCAAGCAGGCTCTCGGCAACATTGAGAAAAACTATGGCCGCGGCGCCATCATGAAGCTTGGCGACGAGGCTGTGGAGAAAGTCGACGTGATTTCCACCGGCTCCATCGGTCTGAACTACGCCCTTGGTGTAGGAGGTTTCCCAAAAGGGCGTGTAATCGAGATTTTCGGCCCCGAATCGTCGGGTAAGACTACTCTCGCCCTCCATGCCATCGCCGAGGCTCAGAAGAAAGGAGGAATAGCCGCCCTTATCGACGCCGAACATGCCTTCGACCGTTTCTACGCCGAAAAACTCGGTGTCGACGTTACAAACCTTCTCATATCGCAGCCCGACAACGGCGAGCAGGCTCTCGAGATTGCCGAGCAGCTGATCCGGTCGGCTGCCATCGACATTCTCGTAATCGACTCCGTTGCAGCCCTTACCCCCAAGAGCGAAATCGAGGGCGATATGGGCGACCGCAACGTCGGTCTGCAGGCCCGCCTCATGTCGCAGGCTCTGCGCAAGCTTACAGGCACTATCTCGCGGACCAATACCGTGTGCATCTTCATCAACCAGTTGCGCGAGAAAATCGGTGTGATGTTCGGTCCGGCGGAGACTACCACCGGAGGAAACGCCCTGAAGTTCTACGCCTCCGTGCGTATCGATATCCGGCCGAGCACAGCCATCAAGGACGGCGACAACACCCTCGGGCGCCTCACCAAAGTCAAAGTGGTGAAAAACAAGGTTGCGCCCCCCTTCAAGCGCTGCGAGTTCGACATCATGTTCGGCGAAGGCATCTCCAAGGCAGGCGAAATCATCGACCTCGGCGTGGATACCGACGTGATCCAGAAGAGTGGATCGTGGTTCAGCTACAACGGCCAGAAACTCGCTCAGGGCCGCGAAGCCGCCAAGCAGCTGATGTACGACAATCCCGAACTTGCCGAAGAGCTTGAGGCAAAAATCATGGAGGCCCTCGCTGCCGCCGATGCCGACAAGAGCAAACCTAAACCCAAGGCAAAATCGAAGTCGGCCAAAACCGCCGATGAAGCCCCTGAAAAAGCCCCTGCCGATCCCGCCGACAACGATGTCGACGACGTAGACCTCGATTTCGACGAAGACGACGACTTCACCCTCGAAGAAGACCTCTGATTTCCCCCAAAAGCTTATAAGGATAATAAGCCCTATACGCCCTATAGAAACCTTTTCCACAAAAAAAGCTGCGCAGTAATGGCGCAGCTTTTTTTTGACCCTCGGGGGTGTCAGATCTTAAGCCGGTAGGGCTTACCGTTGACTATTACGATATAAAATCCGTTGTTGGCAACCTCAAATGTCATAGCCGTGCCGTCGGATTTCGCTGAATGGCAGAGCGAGCCGTCAAAGCGGTAGATGTTGACAATGGCGTTTACAGGAGCACCCTCCACGGTAAGCCGTCCGTTGAGGCCGTAGCATCTTACGTCATTATCGGAACTTACGTTTTCCACTCCGCTCGACTCGTGGATAATGAGTCTGGCGGCTTTTGTGTGGAAATTGTAGTTGCGGTCGTTGCCACCTTCAAGATTGATGGCGTATTCACCGGGCGTGGCGGTGTTTTCGGCTTCGCAGACTATCGAGGGAAGTTCGTCGATATCCGAGGCGGAATCGTCGTAGCAGAGACCCGAGTAAGTCAGGCCGAAGGCCGGGAAGGCCTCTCCCTGCATTATTTCGTAAACCTCCTGTTCAAGAGCCACGTCGAGGTCGGCCTTATCGATAATCAGCTGACGCATCTGCCCGATGATTTCCATGGGTGTGCCGGCTTCCGGATAGCTGGCGCCGATAGTAGCCTCACCTGCGCCGACAATCGAAAGTGTCGAGCCGTCGAGGCGTGCTACCGAGTTGTCGGAACTTTCGTAGCTGAGCGTTACCCCTTCCGGAGCATAAGCGGAAAGATCTACCGGTTCGTCGCCATATCGCATCGCTGGGAGCGGATTGAGCGCCAGCATATTGTCGTTCATGTTCAGGAACTCTTTCCATACCGGATCAAGCCAGTAATATACGAGGTTCCCTTTGGTAACTACGAGCTGACACGTCTCCTTATTGACGGACTTGAACACTTTTGATGAAATAACCGGTGGCGTAGGATTCAGCGAGCGTATTTTATTGATATTGGTGCAGTTCTGGAAAGCTGTGTCGGAAATTTTTGTGGTGTTTTTGCCAATCAGCACTGATTCGAGAGCTGTGCATCCGGCGAAAGTCATGTCGACAATCTCCCTTATGCCATTGGATAGAACGGCATCGGTCAGAGCTGTGCAATCCTGAAAGGCTTCACGTCCTATGGTTGTTACGTTGTCCGGAATATTCACGCTCTGTAGACTTGAGCAGCTTCTAAATGCTTGCGAGCCGATTGATTCAAGGGCTTTGCCGAAAACAACCTTTTCTAGACTTGAGCAGGAATAAAATGCCGATTGGCCAATCGTTGTCACTTTATCGGGAATGTTAATCGAAATAATCGAACCACATCCATTAAAGGCATTATCCCCGATTGTGAGAATACTGTTCGGGATAGCAATTTCGTGAAGAGCCTGGCAGTTCATGAAAGCGCCTTCCGGGATGGCGGTAATGGATTGTGGCAATGAAATTTTTAATAGGCTGCTGCATGAATTAAACACATTTTTTCCCATAGAGACAACGCTCTCGGGTATATTTAATTCGCTTACTTTCGAGCAATTCTGGAAGGCGCTTTCGCCGATGGTTTCAACCTTGTTGCCGAATATTATCGAAGAGGCACCGCTACATCCATAGAAAGCATTTTTGTCGATTATTTCAACGTTATCGGGAATCTTTATTTCTGTAAGATTTGAACATTCATAAAATGCGGAAATCCCGATTGAATGAACCGTTTCAGGAATCTTTACTTCTGTAAGGCTCGAACATTTATAAAATGTGTCTTTACTGATAGTTTGCAGCACGTCAGGGATATTGATTGAGGCAAGTGCAGAACAATTCATGAACGCACCTGAGCCGATATTGGCTACGTTATTCGATAATTTGGCTGATTGCAGAAGTTTACTTTCTGAAAACGCACAGGCTCCTATTGATTTTATATTGTCGTTTACAATCAGAGACTTAATGGTTGAACCATAGAATGCATATTCGTTTATTTTATCTATGGTTTCCGGAATCACGAGGTCGGTTACAGTCTCTCCGTTAAGAATCAGATTTGCATTATACGCAAGGGGATTGGATTTCCCATTGGAAAAATCCAGCTTACACCAGGCCGTTAGGTCGTCGATAGCAACATTACGCTGGCTTTCGCAGGCATCGAATGCATCATAATAGAAAGAATATTTCCCGATACCGCAGAAGTTGATATTGTCTAATAAGGTGCAGCCGTAAAAGCATGAATTTTCGATTACTCCATTTCCGCTGATGCTAAGCTCCTTCAGCGCAGAACACCCGTTAAACGCATATGAGCCGATTGTTCCATTTCCGCTGATGCTCAGTTCCTTCAGCGCGGAACATCCATTAAACGCGTATGAGCCGATTGTGCATTCTCCGCTGATTTCAACTGTTTTAAGCGATTTATTTGAGGAAAAGCACTTGGAGGGTATACTTCCATTATTAATCCGTACGCTCTCGATTGAATTGAAGCTTGCAAAACTTATATCGATACCGCGCCCTATATAGACGGTTTTCAATTGGCAGGAAGGGAAATTGATCAATCTGGTCATCGATAGAAATGGTCCGTTTTCAATGATAAGTTCCGTGATGTTTTTGCATGGATATATAATGTAGTTATCAAGCGCCGAGGCGCCATCTCCGATTACGAGTTTGCGTAGAGAATTGGTGAATCGGCCGTTAACGATATTTCGCGACAGATAGACCTCATATGTATTGACTCCGCATAGGTCGCCGGAAGCATTGAGATTCGACTCTCCCTTCTCGAATGTTATTTTATACAACTTTTCGCATCCGGTAAATAGCGATTTGCCCATCGACACACAGTTTCCCGGAATTGTGAGGGATGCAAGGCTCGAGCATCCGTTGAAGGCATTATCCACAATCGTGGCTATACTTTTCGGTAGCTTCAGGACAACCAGATTCGAGAGACTGTTAAAGAAATAACTCCCGATGGTATTATCCGACGTCTTCAGATTATCGCGGTATGTCATGCCTCCGTTTACGATGTTGGCGTCTGTGAGGTCGAGATACTTCAGTTTTAGCATTCGGTTAAGCGTCATCACGTCGGTGCCGTTTATATTTCCGGTTATTACGAGTCCCTCAGCAGCCTGAATCTGGTCAAGACCGAGCTCATTGAATAATGAGCCTGCATTCTGAAGTGTTACATTGCGGAGATTAGTGCTGTCGATAGTCAGGATTTTGTCCCTGTAGCGGGCAGACGATGGGGTAAGAGTATATCCTTCGTCGGATGTCACACTGTCTGTTACGTCTTCACCGTTATGTAGAATACAACCGTCGGCATAATGTGTTCTTAGAGTACATGGCTGATTTTCCGGAATCAGAGCACCCGCGTCGTTAATGTAGTAGGCACCTGTGGCATCAATAGGTCTGTTCCAGATTAATATGGAATAATATTTATTGTCTTCCTTGTAAGTAAGGCGGCCGAATGGGTCGAAATCCGGATTGGATGCCATCTCTAAAGTTGTTTCAGGGTTGATTCCCCGTAACTCTCCGCGAAATGAGGTCGGAACGGGATTGTAAGTGCCGGATTTCAGGCAGATAGACTCCAATCCTGCCGGTAAATCTTCGGAGTTGATTGATTGCATCCCCGAAGATAGAATCATGTCGCAAACTGTCCGACCTTGAAACAGGGCTTTTTGTATTGATGATATATTTTCACCAAATTCGAAAGTCTGAATATTTTGGCCGGGGAAATTTGCCGGGGAAGTTAATATTCTGCCGAGATAAACATACGAATAGGCGGTGTGGTCATCATATGTCTTACTGTAATCCACAAGTTCTGATTCTCCATCCTCAAAAGCAATAGAGGTCAAATTGGAGCAACCGTAGAAAGCATAGTTGCCGATACTCGTGACGCTCCCCGGGATTTCGATGGATGTAAGTCCGGAGCAGTCTTGGAAAGCGTAATCGGCGATAGATGTGACACTATTCCCGATTATTACATTCTTCAGGGTTTTATGTCCTTGAAAAGGGCTGATTGCTTTGTTTTGATAGTTAAAAATATTTCGGCCGAGATAACCTTCTTCAAGTTGGCACGAATTAAAAGCTTCTGAATATAAATTCAAGTCGTTTTCTCCATCTTCAAAAATCACGGTGCCTATATTAGAGCAACCGTAGAAAGCAGAGTTGCCGATACTCGTGACACTACCGGGGATTTTGATGGAGGAAAGAGCGATGCAGTATGAGAATGCCTCGTTGCCGATAGAGGTGACGGTTTCAGGGATTTCGATGGAGGTAAGGCCGTAGTAATGGTAGAATGCTTTTTCGCCGATAGAGGTGACGCTTTCAGGTATTTCTATGGAAGTAAGGTCGTAGCACCAGTAGAATGCCCCATAGCCGAGAGCTGTGACAGTGTAAGTTATCGAGTCGTAGACTACCTCCTTAGGAATGATTGCATTGCCTGTATAGTGTAGGTTCATACTAACTTCTACTTCTGCTTTGGAAGCGTCTGTGATGTGATACGATATTCCGTCTAACTTAAAGTAGTCGGTGGCGGAATGGGCTGGCCATGCGGAGAGCATGGCTAAAAGCAGCATTAGCTTGCGTAATATAATGGCGGGTTTCATTTCGTCGGTTTATTTTGTGGTTATATTAAATCTTATGTTAGTTTTTGTGGTTTGAAATCGGAATGCTTATGGTAGGTCGCCTATCCGTTGGCGTACTTTCCGGATAGTTGTTTCGCCAAATGCGAGAGGTCGGGATAAATGAATGACTCATCTATTCCAAGAAGTGCCAGTTCTTGCAGAATTGTTTTCTTGTTTTCATGTTTGACAGGTATAACTTCATATCTGTCAATCTTTTTGTCAGGATTTTTAAAATATTGAAAAACTCCTTTTTGGTTGCGAATTCTCGCATCGAAAATGTCGGGGAAAATAAGGATTCTGTCCATATCAGCCTGCTCTGATTCCGGATTTTCATTTCTTTGTTTCTTCTGATGCAAGAAAGCGTACCATCCCAATTTATCATTCTCAGAAGTATCTTCGCGAAGCGAACCTGGTTTTGGAAAATTTTTTATGATGACCTCACCGTCTTCGTTCTCTTCTGATTTCGAGGGATGCTCTTCGTAGCAGGCGAAGAAGAGTGCAACCAATGGATTTAGCGTCCAATCGAGTATTCTTGTCTTTAAGCCGTAGTGTTGCGCTAAAAACAGCAAATCGATATCTCGCTTGGGCTGCACTGTTGAAAAGGACTGATATGAACGTTTGAACTGCATGAACAGTTCCCGCTCTTTTTCTCCATGCGGATCCTCTATTCTGCCTATGCCGGGCTTAAGTTCATAACTGCTTTTGAAATGACCGCGATAGACCGTAATTTCCTCACGGTCGGGGTTCATATACTCCTTTTCATAAATATGCTGGAGGAATCCTAAAACAGAAGTTACCGGAGTCGGTTTCTCCTTTTGGGCCTTCGGAATGGATGTATCGGGGTTCATAGCCGGATTGGTTCGAGCCATGGGTTCCCGGCATGGTATAATCTTCTGGTGATGGATAATGAAAAAGCGTGGGAACCTGCTTATTGCCGTTCCACATCTTGAGGCTCTCGCATTGCCTGAAACAGTCGGAACGGCAATGACGGAAGCCCACGCAAATATGAATATACCGGACGGCGACCCGGCGCTCGCGCGCCAAGCCGTTGTCCGAACGGATTCATACGCATGTGGCGTTCATCATTGCTCAGCCCCGGACTGTTTTGATGAAATTTGCGAGATTTCAAGATGTCGGGAACTCAGCGCATAAGAAACGCTTTTCTAAAATGTCGGCCGATGCCGCCCTCCCGCTGTACCCACGCTGCGGCCATGGGCTTCCTGTGGTTGCGGCCAGCTTCTGCAAAGTTAGCTTAAATTGCTGAAACAACAAAGGCTATGCAGCCTTCTGCATAGCCTTCAGAGTACAAAATCAAGTAAAAAAGCTTGTAGTGTCGATGGGTCAGGCGAGGCCGAAGGCTTCGCGGACGGTGTCGACGTAGTCGAGTTTTTCCCAGGTGAAGAGCTCCACCTCGAGGGTGCGGTCGCCCTGGAAGCGCGAGTGGAAGGTTTTGGTCACCTTGCGCGGTGTGCGGCCGATGTGGCCGTAGGTGGCGGTCTCCAGGTAGATGGGCTGGCGTAGTTTGAGGCGCCGTTCGATGGCGTTGGGACGCATGTCGAAGATTTCGCTTACGATACGCGAGATTTCTCCGTCGGTCATGTCGACTTTGGCCGTGCCGCGCGTGTTGACGTAGAGGCTTACCGGGCGAGCTACGCCGATTGCGTAGGCTACCTGCACCAGAGCTTCGTCGGCCACGCCGGCGGCTACGAGATTTTTGGCTATATGACGGGCGGCGTAGGCTGCCGACCGGTCGACCTTGGAGGGGTCCTTGCCCGAGAATGCGCCGCCACCGTGGGCGCCGCGGCCGCCGTAGGTGTCGACGATTATCTTGCGGCCGGTAAGGCCCGTATCGCCGTGGGGGCCGCCGATTACGAATTTACCCGTGGGGTTTACGTGCAGTTTGATGTCCTTGCCGAAGAGGGCGCGGATATCCTCGGGTAGTTTGGCCAGGGCGCGCGGGAGCAGCTCGGTTTCCACATCGTGGCGGATTACGGCGAGCATCTCCTCGTCGGCCTCGGCCTGCGATTTGCCGTCGGCGGCAGGGATGAAATCATCGTGCTGGGTGGAGATCACGATGGTGTCGACGCGCACGGGATGGTTGTGTTCGTCGTATTCCACCGTCACCTGGCTCTTCGAGTCGGGTCGCAGGTAGCTCTTGCGCTTTCCTTCGGGAGTGATATAGGTCATGGCCGACTCCTCGCGGCGGATTTTCGAGAGTTCCTTCAGGAGATGGTGGCTGAGGCTTACGGTGAGCGGGATGTAGACCGGGGTCTCGTTGCAAGCGTAGCCGAACATCATTCCCTGGTCGCCGGCGCCCTGCTCCTCGGCGTCGGAACGCTCCACGCCGCGGTTAATGTCGGGACTCTGCTCGTGCACGGCCGAGAGCACGCCACACGATTCGCCGTCGAATTTCAGTGCCGAGTGGTTGTAGCCGATAGAGTTGATTACGCGTCGGGCCGTGTCGGCAAGGTCGACCTGCGCCTTCGATTTCACCTCGCCGGCAATCACCACCTGGCCGGTGGTCACGAGTGTCTCGCACGCCACCTTCGAATCGGGGTCGTAGGCGAGCATCTGGTCGAGCACGGCGTCGGAAATCTGGTCGGCCACCTTGTCGGGATGGCCCTCCGAAACGGATTCGGATGTAAACAGATAGTTCATCGGAAATTTTAGCATTTTTTTAAGTGGTTGCAAGCAATCAAATTTTTCCACGTCCGGGCGCGGGCTCTGTAGGGAAACTGAGGGGAAGCGATTCTCACGAGTCGCATTTGCCTTGTTGCCACGCGCTTAGCATAAAGGAACCCCTGCGGCGACTGCTATCTGAGCCGCAAAGGCGTGGCGAAGTTACGAAAAAACTCCCTAACCGCCAACAGCAGGCCTCCGATATGCAATTTTTATCCGTAGTGGCCGCTCCGGAGTCTCATTTCTTCCTGACCTCCGAAAGCTACAATATAAGCTGCTCTGATCGCGAAAAATGCGGAATTTGGCTAAAAAACATCATTTTTCACCTTGAAAAGTTTGAGATTCCCCGATTTCATACATATATTTGCAAATTGTACGGTTTTTGGACGGTGCAACCTGAATCATTCATTCGATTTCAGAATCAATTATTTATCACAAAATAATATTTATTCTCAATTTATGCTAAAGTACTACATCAGGAAGCTGGCGCTGCTGCTCATCGCAGGCGTCGGCCTCGCTCTGCCGATGCATGCCGAAGCGCCCCTTGCGCGTCGAGGGGTAGTCAGGGTGGAACTCCAGCCGGAGGCCGCCGCAAAGGTAGGCAGGCAGGCCAGAGTGGCCCGGAAAGGAGCGAAGCTCTCCACCGGTCTTCAGTCGCTCTCGGCTACGGCTCAGAAGCTTAATGCGGTCTCCATGGAGCCCGTGTTCGTGTCGACCCCGGCTACGGCCGAGCGCCATGCCAAATGGGGCCTCGACCGCTGGTATGACATCAAGTTCGACGAATCTATCGCTCCCGAGGAGGCCGTGGCCCTGATGGAGCGCACCCCCGGCGTTGTGAAGGCTCAGAAAATCGTGCCCATGCAGCGTATGGAAGGTGGCAAAAGTTTCGTGAAGATCGGCAAGCAGATGGCTTCGGCCATGACCGCCTCCGCAATGCCCTTCAACGACCCGCGTCTGCCCCTTCAGTGGCACTACCACAACGACGGCTCCATAGCCGATACCCGTGCCGGTGCCGACATCAACCTCTTCAACGCCTGGAAGGAGACTACCGGACGCCCTGAGGTGATTGTCGCTATCATCGACGGCGGTGTAGACTACACCCACGAGGACCTTGCCGCCAATATGCTCGTCAACGAGGCCGAGGCCAACGGCCTTCCCGGCGTCGACGACGACGGCAACGGCTTCATCGATGATATCTACGGTTATAACTTCGTGACCAACTCCGGCGAGGTTTATCCCCACGACCACGGCACCCACGTGGCCGGCACGGTAGCCGCCGTTACCAACAACGGCGTCGGCGTGGCCGGCGTGGCCGGCGGCGACGGCACCCCCGGGTCCGGCTGCCGCATCTTCTCCGCCCAGGTGTTCGACTCGCGCGCCGGTGCCGGCGAAGGCGACTTCGCCAAGGCGATCGTCTATGCCGCCGACCGCGGCGCTTCCATCGCCCAGTGCTCCTGGGGCTGGGGCGAGGCCGGCTACTGCGAGCCCTCCGTGCTCGCCGCCATCGACTATTTCACCGAGGCTCCGCGCACGGAGGTGATGACCGGCGGCCTCTGCATCTTCGCCACCGGCAACTTCGGCGCCACCGGCGACTGGTGGCCCGCCTGCTACGAGAAATGTCTCAGCGTGGCCGCCATGACCTCCATGGGCACCCCCGCCTCCTACTCCAACTACGGCGAGTGGGTCGATGTGGTCGCTCCCGGCGGCCTGATGGACTACAATTCGGCCCTGGGCGTGCTTTCCACCCTCCCGGGCAATGAATACGGCTTCAACGAGGGCACCTCGATGGCCACTCCCCACGTATCGGGCATCGCCGCCCTCATCCTTTCCAAAAACGGCAAGCCCGACCTGCTCAACGAGACCCTCCGCCAGCAGATTGTAACCTCTGTCAACGACTTCTACTCGCTCAACCCGTCGGCCAAGGGACTCTTCGGCTCGGGCTACGTGGATGCCGCCAAGGCCCTCCGCATGAGCGACGGCACAGCCCCCGAGGCCGTAGCCGCCATAACGCTCGCTCCCTCTCAGGAGGAAATCAACGTGAAGTGGACAATTCCCGCCGCGAGCGACAACAACGTCAACCACCACCTGCTCTACTACAGCACCGAAGCCTTCGACGCTACCTCCGACCTCTCGAAGATTCCCAGCGTGATTGTCGACACCAAGTTCATCGACTCCGGCGCCGAGTTCAGCTACGACCTCACCGGCCTCTCGCCGATGACCACCTACTGGATTGCTCTCCGTGCCGTCGACCGCTGGGGCAACGCCTCCGACCTCTCGCCCGTGGTTTCGGCAAGCACTAACGCCGGCCCGCTCATGACGCTCCCCGACGGCGGCATGACCGTAGCCGTTACAACCGACGCCACTGCAGGCGTTACCGCCGGTAGCTTCACCATCGGCAACGACGACGAAGGCCTGCTGAAATGGAGCGCATTCACCCGCACCGTGCCCGCATCGCTCTTCGGAGTGCAGCGTCCCAATCCCGGCAAGGTCAAGGCCTACGCCGGCCGTATGGGCTTCATCCCCTTCGCCGCTCCCAAGACGTATTTCGACGTCGAGGACTACGACCCCGACACCTATCCGCAGACGATGACCAACTACGACATTCTCCGCGCCTATATCGGCGAGAGCGACCCCTCGCTCCCCAACTCGCTTGCGCAGATGTTCACCGTATCGGCCACGGATTATCCCCAGGGCTTCAACCTCACCCATGTCAATCTTCAGGGTGCCAACGGCCAGAATCCCGTAATACAGATCTACCGCGGTACATCCATCTCCTCGGCAACACTCGAATCAACCGTCGACTACCAGTTCTGGGTCTACGACTACGATATCGCTCTGGGCGAGCAGCTTTTCTTCGCCCCCGGCGAGTCCTTCTGGGTGGTATTCCATTTCCCCGCCTCCACCGAGCTCTATCCCCTCGGTCTGGGCGAAGCCGTCGACGGCTACAATGAAAACTGCAGCTTCATGTCGACCGACAACGGCCAGACATGGTCGCGCCTGAGCGAAGTGCTCAAAGGATCCTCCTATGCCGACGCTCCCAAGGCCTGGGCCGTGAAGGCCATCAGCAAGAACCCCGACTGGAGCCAGCTCCTCGAGCTGACACCCTCCGAAGGCCAGGTGGCCCACGGCGAGACGCAGACCGTATCCGTATCTACCGGCTCCAACCGCCTCATCAATGGTACCTATAGCGCCAACATCCGCTTCACCACAAACGAAAGCGCCAAAAATACGCTCGTGGTTCCCGTAAGCATCACCGCCTCCGGCAGCAAGCCCGAAATCGTAGGTCCGAAAGTCGTGAACTTCGGCGACCTGCTCGTAGGGCAGACCAAGAAAGCTACCGTCCGCATATACAACAAGGGCTACGGCACCTTCTCCAGCTCCGTTTGGGGCAACCCCGGCATCTATAGCGACAAAATCACCTCGAGCAGCGAGCACTTCGCCGGCCCCGACATGGTGACCGGCGGTTTCCCCGCACGCGCCTACAAGGAGTTTGAGGTGACTTATTGCCCGCAGACTTCCGGCAGCCATACCGGTGTGATCACCTTCACCGACCGCGACGGCCTGCAATACCGCCTTATGGTTCAGGGCGTTGCCACCGACCCCGCCAAAATCGCCATCGACCCCGCCGTGGTCAATGTGGGCGATCTTGAAGTGGGCGCCGATCCCGCCACCTTCGAGTTCAGCATCAGCAACACCGGCAAATACCCGCTCGAATACGTGCTTCCGCGCTTCAGCGACGCCACCATCGACGGTGCCACCGGCTCGGCCCACCGTTTCGGCTACACCTGGACCTCCACCCTCGACGGTACCGCCGAGTACGACGGCAACCCCGCCCTCAACGCTGCCACCGACATCTCCGGCCAGTTCACCGACGACGTCTATCTCTCCAAACCCATATCGCTCGGTTTCGACTTCCCCTACTACGGCAAGACCTACGATAAGGTATACATTACCAGCTACGGCGGCATCTGCTTCGGTCAGAACGAAAGCACCTTCCGCTCGCCGCTCGACGAGGGCAGCTACGGGCTTCCCGGCACCGGTCTGATTTCAGCCTGGGGCTTCCAGATGCCCATGGGTCCCGACTCGCGCGTGGAATACGCCCGTCAGGACGGCAAGTTCGTCGTCAAGTTCGTCAATACTCTCGGTATCGTCTACGGCACCGACTATATGCCGATTTCCTTCCATATAGCCCTCTCCGCCACCGGCGACATCGAAATCTACTACGATGACTTCAGCCCCATGGAGCTCTTCCAGAGCGGTGTCACCACTTTCCTGGCCATCAACGATCCTGAATGCGCCGATCCGCTTGTGCTCACGTCGGCCAACATCGCCTACGATCAGGAAAGCCCGCTCTATCCGCAGATTGCCTCCGGCACTGCATTCCGCTTCGCCGCTCCCAAGCCCTACTTCGTGCAGAGCGTCGAGCCGGCCACCGGCCTGATCGTGCCCGGCGAGAGCGTTACGCTCACAGCCACCGTCCAGGCCACCGACGGAATGAACGCCGGCCCGACGGTCAACAATCTGGTAATCTCCAGCAACGACCCGCTTTCGCCCACATCGTTCGTGCGCTTCGACGCCAACATCACCGGCGCATCGCTCCTGCCAGTCAGCTCCGTCGAATCGTCGGAGTGCGCCTTCGGCGAAGTGTTCCGCACCGCCGCCGCCACCAAGGCCGTGACGGTCAAGAATGCAGGGCATAACACTATGCATGTCTCCGCCATCGCCCTCACCGGCGATGCCGCCTTCACCCTGCAGACTGAATCTCCCTTCGACATCGAGCCCGGTCTCAGCCGCGACATCATGATTTCTCTCGATACCGCGGTCGAAGGCTCCTACACGGGCTCGCTGGCAATCACCACCGACGGCGGCGACCAGACCGTAGCCGTAAGCGCCACCGTAATCGGATGCCCCGACATCGCCCTGAGCTACGACGCCATCACCGAGACTCTCGAGAGCGGCTCCTCGAAGGCCCTCCCGCTCGAAATCTCCAACACCGGCGACGAGCCTCTGGCCTACAGCGTTCTCCCCTCCACTATGGTCAGCTTCCCCGCTGCCGTCGATTCCGAGGCGAAGACCACCTACTCCTACCGTAGCAAAATCGACGATCCGACCGTAGAATTCAGCTGGATCGACAATACCAAGACAGACGGCGTAGTTCACCACGGCTATGACTACTTTACGAACAACGACTACTACGAACTCGAGCTTCCGTTCCCCTTCACCTTCTACGGTAAGGAATACACTAAGGCCTATGTATACATCACCGGTTTCGTATCGTTCACCCGTCTGGCCGATCAGCACGACATTCCGCAGCCACCGGCCGAATTCCCCGCAGGCTCCATCTACAGCAACCTGATCGCTCCCTACTGGGGCATGCATACAATGGCTACCGATTCGGCCGACGGCGTGTTCCATACCGTTTCCGACAACGAGGTGGTAATCTCCTTCATCGGCTACGGCAACTCGATGAACATCGGCGTAAACTACCAGCTCATCATGCGCCCCGACGGTACGTTCAAGTTCCAGTATGCCGCCAACGACGAGAACGCCCAGCTGATGGGCATCTTCGGCACGGCCGGCGTATCGGCCCCCGGCGGTCAGGAAGGTGTACGTCTCGGCGAGCGCCTCGTGGCTTTCGGAAATGCGGTTGAATTCAGCCCTGTCAGTGAGATCACGCTCGCTCCCGGCGCCAAAAAGACTCTCGACGTTACCCTCGCCGCCACCCAGCTTGCCGGCGAATACACCGGCTCGCTCGACATACTGACCAACGTCCCCTCCAGGGAGCGCGTATCCATTCCCGTCAGCCTTACCGTCACCGGTACGCCCGACGCCGTATTCCCCGCCGACGTGGAGATTACCCAGACCGTGGGCTACACCGATATGAACCATCCTCTGGCTCAGATAGGCGTTCCCTACGCTGCATATCTCACCGTTGAGAACAAGGGTACCGCCCCCTTCTCGATCGACGCCGTAAGCTACACGTCGCCCACGATGATCGACGAATGGTTCGGCGACGAGATCAACCTCTTCGACCTATGGTATTACGCCGACGAACTCGACTGGATGACAGGCGAACCCACCGGCAACAAGGCATGGCAGCAGTATATGCCCGGCATGATGGCTCCCGTCACCGTGGGTCGCGAGCCCGTGCAGTTTGCCGTGCCCGTCACCAATGCTGCCTATACCCCGGGCGAGTATGAGATTCCCGTCACCTTCACCATATCCGGTCTCGACGACCTCACCGAGAAGACCGTCAACGTGAAGATTACCATCACGCCCGCTCCCGTCGCCGTGCTCGACCGCGAGGCGGTGCATATCGAAGGCGCCGTGCCCGGCTCCGTAGGCACTGAAATCCTCGGCCTCTCCAACTACGGCGAATACGGCCTCGACTACACGCTCTATATCGATCCCACCGGCAAGGGTGAGGAAATCGAAGAGGGTGGCGGCGGCATCGCCCCCATGCTGACAGCAGTGGCCAAGGCTCCGGCCGTGGCTCCCGCCGAGCAGCTCCACACGGCCATCCGTCCCTTCTCCACCGAAGCTACAGATAATATCTACGACGCTCCCGACAAGAGCAAGTTCCCCTACAACAAGGTTCTTTACTATCCTACCGTAGGTACGTACTACAACGTCGGTTCCTTCACCACGTTCGACGACTACAAGGCCTCCGTGCAGTTCGTATCGCCAGAAGGCGGCATCAATATCAGTCATATCTATACTGCCCTCAACTATACCAAGGGCTCCGGCGACTACAATGTAGAAGTCGATATCATATCGGGAACCTCGCCCGTAGGCCAGACTGTTCTCGGCCATGGTTCGTATGTGATTCAGGGCGGCGGCTCCGCCGGCGAGATGGCTCTGATTCCGCTCGACCGTCCGCTCTTCCTCCCCGAAGGCTCCGACTTCTGCGTGGTATTGAGCTGCCCCAAGGGTGTCGAGACGCCACTGTTCGCCGCCGTCAAGGAAGGCGACCTCGTCGAAAGCCGCTATATGAACTACTATGATTCCGCAGGCTGGTACGACTTCGGCTCCTACTGGAACGGCCAGTACGGCAACCTCGGTTTCCTCATCAGCTGCGTAGAGACCCAGGCCGGCAAGTTCTGGCTCAATTTCTACGAGGGAACCCCCGCCTCCGGTAAGGTGGAAGTAGGCGAGACAGCCTCTGTAGGCCTCACCTACAATACCGATGCCGCTCCCATGGAGAAGGGCAACAAGGCCATGCTTGTTCTCAAGAGCAACGACCCCAGCCAGCCCGTGGTCAATATCCCCGTGATTCTCGATAAGAACGGCGCTCCGAAAATCGCCTCTGAGTCGGCTGTGGTATATGCCGCCGAAGGCGCTGTTACCGCCGTCAAGCTCACCGTCAGCGAGGCCGAAGCCGACGACTTCACCGTAGCCCTCGACGACAACGGCCAGCACGCCACCATCGTCTCCGCTACGCCCGACGCCGGCTCCGCCACCATCGACGGCGCCAACGTGGCCGTAACCGGAGCCTCCACCGTTGAGCTCGGTATCGAGTTGCGTCCCGACTACGGCGACGCCGGCAGCTACTGGATGACCTTCACCGCCGCCGACAGTCACGGCTCCTCCACGGCCCACACCGTAAGCTACGTCGTCGAGCACTCCAACCGTGCTCCACAGCCCGTAGAGCAGGCACCGCTCATGGTGCTCCTGGGCGCATCGACCACCCCCGTCGACCTCTCCGCGCTCTTCACCGATCCCGACGGCGATGACCTCACCTATGCCGTCTCCGGCGGCGACGACCGCATCGCCCAGCTCTTCGTATCGGGCAAGGATATGATCGTCTACGGCGTGGCCGAAGGCAAGTGCGACGTCACAGTCACAGCCACCGACCCCTCGGGCGCCACGGCCACCAACATCCTCCCCGTTGAAGTCAGCAAGACCCTCGGCATCGACGCCGTCACCGTAGAGAGCAGCCTCAGCGTATATCCCAACCCGGCCCACAGCACCGTCAACATCCGTTGCGACTTCTCGGCCGCCGACGCCTCGATTGCCCTCTACGATATCGCCGGTGCCCGCGTCCTCAGTCGTAAGGCCGACATCACCGAAGGCGAACCCCTCGCCCTCGACGTCGAGGCCCTTACCCCCGGCACCTATCTGCTGCGCCTTGAATCCCAGGCCCACAGCATAACCGCCATCGTAATCAAGCGCTGACGCCCCCATCAGCTGTAAGCGCCCACCGCGCTTACAGCGGTCAGTAGCCAATTGCGCCAATAGTCTGAAACCCCTGTAGTTCTCTCTCACTATAAAATCCCACCTTCGCGATGCGCCCGGACCTCCGTCCCGGCGCATCGCCTTTTTAAGACGACAAGCTATTAGTCTTATATAGAGCGTTTGCTGGATACAATCTGTAGATAAATTTCGTATATACTATTGATTTAATGCCACGGCAGATTTGCATTAAATTTTATTTATGACATATTGGTTTATATCTTAAATTAGTTGAAATACAATGGTATAAAATTTATTTTTGGATATTAATAAATCTTTAGTAAATTTGTTGCACCTTAAACAAACATGAAAAATCATCTAACATCAGAAATTCTATGTAAAATTCGGGCGCATAGCACGATTGAGATATTGTGGGTAACCCTATCTTTATTTATTGTGGCTTTCTCCTTTTTTCCTCAATATTCAAACATAAAGTTTCCGCTATATGTAAATTTGAACCATTCTGGAATTGTTCTTATGTTTGGATGGATTTTGATGAGTTTGTGTTCGATTCACAAGCTGAAATTACGTGGTTTTACCAATGTCACAATGCTGATATTGTTGTTAATAACGGTTTATTGTGTATTTGCGATTTTATTGAAAGGGTTATGCTCTGATTTTAGTATACTTAGGATTGTATGTTTTGTAATTTCTGTATATTTGTTAAATGCATATATCGGATTTTATGAACATAAAAGTATTACTTTAGTCAGAGGATATTTGTTGCTGTTTTTAGTAGGTTATGTGGGATATTGTGGTTATTATAAATATTATTACAATTTTAGTTATAATACCTATGAAGTGGTATTAACAGCATGTTTAATCTCAGGATTTAGTGCCGGTCTTGGTAATAAGAGTCTTGACAATAATAGAGATATAATTTGCTCAATTTTTCATTGGCTCATTGTAGCATTTTCATTTACTATTGCTTGTGTACTTTATTCAAGGATTGGAATAATTTCAATCATTTATATTTTGGTATATTCTTTGAAAGTTAAAGTACCAAAGTTTGTTTTATTGACGATGTTGGTCGGAACGATATTATTTGTTTTCGCTGTCAAAACTGAGTCGACAAAAGGAAGAATATTTATAGCAAAATGTAGTCTAACACTTAATAATAATGTCAAAGAGGTGTTATTCGGTGGTGGAGATATGAAGTTTGATAGAGAATACATGCAAAGGCAGGGAGTGCTTTTGCAGGAAGAGGATCATGATATGAAATTTAGAGCAGATGATATGAGAAGCCCGCTTAATGAGTATATCAACTGCTATATTTCATTTGGAATACTTGGATTATCCATTTTAAGTTCCATCATCTTGTTTGTCGCAAGGAATATGAAAAGGAGTCAATGTAAATACCAATGCATGTTTTATGTCCTTTTAATGTTCTTTGCTACAACTTGCTGTTTGAGCTATCCAATCACGATATTTTGTGTGGCATTGATTTGCCTCGAAACAGTTAACAATATTGATTTTCATGTCCGATTCCCTTCATGGGTGTTGGGATTAATTTATGTGGCTACCTTAAGTTATTGTTGTTATTTCCTATATTCTCGAAATCGAATTTATTCGGATTGGAGAAAAGCGCATACCTTATTTCAGTTGGGAAAAGAGAGAGAGTCATTGGAGTTGTATAGTTCGCTCTCAACGCTCAAGAATGAAGAGATTATATTCAATTATGCGTCTGTATTATTAGCGTCGAATCGAGCGGCTCAAGCTAAGAATATTTTAAATGAAATGACGTATGATAACTATCAGATTCGCATGCTAAAAGGAGAAATATCAATGATGTTGAAACAAGAAGCGGATGCGATAGAGCATTTTTCAGAGGCTTCGATGATGTGCCCAAATCGCTTCTTGCCTTTATTTCATAAATATTTAATATATTATAATAAGGGCGATTCTCTCCAATGTGATTTGCTTAGAAATGAAATTAATAACAAACAAATTAAGGTTCATTCAAAAATCTTGGATGATATACTAAAAATAATAAATAGTGATGAAACCTATGACAAAAATATTATTTAAATTCTTTGCCCTTTGTTTGATTCTTACCTTAATAGTAGGCTGTAAAGAGAAGGATATGAAAATAGACGTTAACAACGAGTCGGTGGCAGTTGCATTTTCGCCTAAGGAGAAAAATCTTGGACTGATCTCAAAACAGGATTCGTGTTTGGAATTTCATGCCTTCATAACGAATGAAACAGAAGATACAATTATTATTTCTGACATAAGACCTTCTTGTGGATGTATAACAATTCTTGATTCGCCAGAAATTATCCTTCCTCAATCGAAGAGTGATATCCGAATTGGTATAACTCTCACAAATATAGAAGGCTATTTTTCCAAGAAAATATATGCTATGACTTCGGATAAAGAGCCCTTTTTAATGACAATCATTGGGGAGGTGGAATAATGAAAGCTGTAAAAATAGGGTCCTATGTACTCCCATGGGTATTATCGGTTATATTTTTATTCAGTTTTATAACAAAACTTATAGAAATAAGCGATTTGCCTTTTTATATTAAGTATTATCTATCATTATTACATATCGATATAAAAGATGGTATTGTGAATTTTATAGGATATGTTCTGCTTTCGATAGAACTGACTCTTGGAATAGCATGGAGCCAAAAATGTATGCGTTTGAGCGCGATGTTATTAACTATACCGCTGTTGATTATGTTTTGTGCTGTAACATTTATCAGCTATGTAAAAGGTGGTATTGACAATTGTGGGTGTTTTGGAAGTCTACTGAGATTAAATGATATATCTACGGTTGTTAAGAATATTATCATTCTTTGTTTGGTGTTAGGATTCTATTATACTAATAGATTTGGAGAATATAATGAAATTTCATTCCGGTCTTTTAAAAGGATGGGATTAATATTATTATATTCGGTGGTATTGGTACTACCATTTTATATATTTGGCTTTTTGTGGTATAATCCTCATAAGAATTTGATTGAAGAATATGCTCATAATCAAGTAGAGAGAATTAATGAGAATCCATCGACAATTGTAGTTTATCATTATGGTGGGAATCAGCATGATATCAGCGAGTTTAAAGATTGCTTAACTCATATTTCTGGGGATTATTTACCACATATGCTTATCACAAATTTAGGTAGTAAAGGAATTCAACGTTTATCATCAGTTGATATGAGAATCGTAAACGTAGATAAAAGCGTTTTTAATGAACTCTCTCCAAGTCTCTCTTTGATAGTGGCTCGGAATAATAATTACGAAATATTTAATTATAGAATCCTCAGATTCATAAGTAATTATGGGATTTGGTCATACGCTAGTAGGTTTTTACTCGTATGTAAAATTGTTCAAATTCTTTTATTATTATCCATAATAGGTGTAATTATAGCTAATGCTGAGACGCCGAAAACGGTATTTGTCTATAATAGTAAATTAACAGAGTAGGCAATTTTAAAACTAATGTATGAAAGGATTAATTAGAATCTTTTGTTCAGCTGCAATTCTTTTAATTTTTGCAGCATGTCAAAATGACGAAGAAAGAATCTTCAGTTGTGATAGTGTCACAAATGAATGGGTGCATCAAAATCTTTCGGAAATCCATGAGATGGATCGGATGGATTGGACTAACAGTAATCAGGAACTTGCAATCCCTATTTACAGGGCTTTTACGGCAGAACAAAAAGTCGCATTCTGGATGTCAAAACTGAAAGAGACTATGTCGCTTGATTGGAGCGAACGTGAGAAAGCTCATATTGAACGTGTCATTCAATTCATTGAAGCTCACAAATATCTTTTTGAAAAAGATGTCCTTGAAGAAGAGTTGGAAAAAGTAGATCTTTTTTTCTATACTTGGATATACGAGGCAGAGCATGAACTTGGATGGAGTGACTATCTGTGTTATGCAATTGTTGGAACGGGGTATAGTTTAAAGAACACTCAGGGCGAATTGCAGATGCCAAGGACAAAAAAAGCCGTGTTCCTTTCTTCCACAGAACCAGATTGTAATTGTTCAAAGGAGAGCGATTGGTGTTTTGGCCAACAATATGCATGTAAAGCTGGTAGCTGTGACGAAGCATCCAACGGTTGTGGCACGTTGTTCGTACATGCTTGTGACGGAAGATGCTGGTTCGATTAATATAAATATTGTATATACAAATGAGAAGGACTTTAAAAGAATTGCTTTTGAGCGTACTCATAGGCATTACTATTGTACTTGTCGGATGTTTTAGTAACATCACGGGCATATACAATGGCGCTTGGACAACAAGTATATTGTGTTTTATTGCAGCCTATATTGCTGTTCGAGACTTAGATGCTGAGAAATCAATCAGTAAAGCGATAATTATCGTTTTGATGATTTTTATTGGAACTTTAATTATTGAATTACCCGTCAGGATTACTAACGTAGAAGGACAATGGGGTTCGGCAATTTTGGTTCCACTAAGATTGATCAGTCTTGTATTAGGCGCACTTTATTCAAATAATTCGAAAAAAGTAATCCGTATTGGTTTAGTTGTCTTTGGCATTGTTTTATTGAATACTGTCCCGTACATCTGGATTAAATACATCTATCCATCTATCTAATTGTATGTAAGGCACATTGGCGCGATTGAATGCGCTCAATGTGTCTTGCTGATTTAGCTTCAATGAGATATTATTTTGCATTATTCGTTTTGGTCTACGCCGTTTTGGTCGGTTGTTCTTACAATCAGAAAAGTGGCAACGTGGATTGTTTTCAAAAAGAGCTGTTAGAAGAAGGAATGCTTCATGGCGATATGAACTCGCTCACACAATATTGTAACTATTTAGGTGGTAATAGAATCAGTGTTGTTGAAAATGATTCTTTATGGGTTAAATATATAGATTTATTTCAGACTTTTTCCTCAAAAGAAATACAGCCGAATAGGGTAATGAAGGAATCTCCTCTCAATGGAAAAAGAATTTCAATAGATGATTTCATATATGAATATGATACGATTTCAACGACTTTGGAAATAATTAGGAATAATTACGAAATCGCTATATCGGATTATAAGTCTAATGAGTGGACAAGAAAATATTCAAAAGATGATTTCTTCGAGTGGGTCGCACCATATAAAATCGATATAGAGTCTGTCTCTGATTGGAGAATTATGATTAAAAAAGATATTCAGCCAATCTTGGATAGCTTGAGGAATAGGAATGTTTCAGATGTACTGACGATAGCCTCTGAAATAATGAAATTCTTTAATAAGCAGCGGTTTAAATGGACCGGTTTATTCCCTGTAGGTCCAAATCTGGGAATCAAAAACTATTATCTTCGTGCTGGGAGTTGTAGGGAATTTGCTGAGGGCGTTGTATATCTAATGCGGGCAGCAGGAATAGCGAGCGGAATTGATTTTGTAATTATCAGAAGCGATGATAATTCTCCTCACTTATGGCCCTTTATAAAGGATGAAAATGGCAACACATACATCGCAACAACAGAAAGGCCTTATTGGCATCCTGCAACTGACCATAATGTTCTTGCGTCCAAATTTTATCGGCAAATTTTTTGGGCTGATGAATCCATTATAAAATCCACAAATCATGATAATTTTATGAATGGGCATTTGGAGGATGTGACTTCAGTATATAATCACCATAACATAACAATAAAAGGATATGTTAAAAAAACTATTAAAGGGAAGCCAATTTATCTATGTCAATCTAAATTGTTGGAATGGACTCCCGTAGCTATCGGGAAGAATGAGAATTCAGTTGTTGAGTTTAATAATGTTAATCCAGAAGGCGTTTTTATCCTGGCAACAAATAATGGGATTTCAACAAAGTATTTGTCTAAACCATTTAGGATTGTCTCTAAAAGGTTTTTATCGTATTATGAGTCGAATGAGTCTAAATGTAATGATATTACGTTATTTTCGAAATACCCAACAACTGAGTATAGGGGAGATCTGGTTCACAGATGCATTGGTGGAGTGATAGAAGCGAGTAATGATTGTTTTTTCAGGGAGAAGGATACATTGTATTTAATTAAAGAACATCCAAAGAGATTGATTAATATTGCAGAAATATCGAATACCAAGAGCTTTAGATATTATCGTTATTATGGCCCAGAAGGTACGTATTGTAATATTGCTGAAATTATGCTTTTCAAATCAAGGTGTGATACTATGCCTTTGAAAGGAAGCGTTTTTGGCACTTCTGGGAGTTGGGATAATGATACCACTCATACTTTTGAAAAGGTCTTTGATGGGAATATATTTACATCTTTTGACTATATTTATCCGTCTGGCGGTTGGGCTGCAATAGATTTAAAATCGGAATATAATGTTAAAAAAATTGCATTTGTACCTCGGAATCGAGATAATTTTATACACCCGGGAGACGAGTATGACCTTTATGTATGGAAGGATGATTCTTGGTGGAGACTAGGTCGTCAAAAGGCTCAAGCAGACTCTGTAAACTTTCATGAAGTTCCGTCTGGGCAATTGTATTATCTTAGAAATATTACAAGAGGCCATTATGAGCGGATATTTGAATATGATTTTAATAAACGCATTCAAATATATCGTTAGTGCAATATATAGTTAGTATGTGAAACGAAGAAAGGACCTCTTATTTTTTTGCAGATTCCAACGAAAATCTGTACTTTTGCGTTGTAATTACTGAAACCAGTGGGACTTACATTCGGGCCGCCACAGCCGGAGGCTGAGTCAATTGCCTGAATGCCATCGCGTTATCAACTTTTTAATTGAGAAATATAATTATATTTTTTACAATAAATCTGTTGTTTTAGGCTGAGAATTTCGAACAGACTTATGCCGAGAGGCAAACCTACACACTTTCGCTAAAATCCTGGCGTAAACTTCAGTAACTTATTTTTTTCTAAACCATAATGGAAGCTAACGACGCTAAAAAACCGAAACGTCCGCGCATCGGGCAGATGACTCCGGGCGCCGACAGTGCCAACCCCGCTCAGGAAGGCAGTCATTACGAGTCGAACTACAACGCTACCGCCGGCGAAAATCAGAACGGCTATCAGCCGCGCCAGCATCAGGGCGGTTACCAGCCCCGCAACAACCAGGGCTATCAGCCCCGCAACAACTACGGCCCGCGCCAGCAGGGCGGATACCGTCAGCAGGGCGGCTACAACAACCAGGGCGGCTATCAGCGCAACTATCAGCAGCGCCCCTACAATCATCAGGGCTACCAGCCCCGCCAGCAGCCGGCCGTTCCGACCACGGAAGGAACCCCCTCCACGACTCCCGCTGCAGAAGGCACCTCGACCGACAGCGCAACCCAGCCCCAGCAGGGCGGCTATCAGCCCCGCAACAATCAGGGCTATCAGCAGCGTCCCTACAACAATAACCGTCAGCAGGGCGGCTATCAGCCCCGCAACAATCAGGGCTACCAGCAGCGTCCTTACAACAATAACCGTCAGCAGGGCGGCTACAACAATCAAGGCGGCTACCAGCAGCGTCCCTACAACAACAACCGTCAGCAGGGCGGCTACAACAATCAGGGCGGCTATCAGCAGCGCCCCTACAACAACCGTCAACAGGCCGGCTACAACAACCAGGGCGGCTATCAGCAGCGCCCCTACAATAATCAGGGCGGCTACAACAACCAGAACCGCCGTCCCAACGGCCCGGGCAACCGCTTCCAGAAGGGTCCCGTACGTCAGGGCAAGAGTTTCACCCCGCGTCCCAAGCGCATTGAATACGAGCTGCCGCTCCCCGATCCCGACGAAAAGATCCGCCTGAACAAGTTCATGGCCAACGCCGGCATCTGCTCGCGCCGCGAAGCCGATGAATTCATCCAGCAGGGCCTGGTGAAGGTCAACGGCGAGGTCGTTACCGAACTCGGCACCAAGATCTGCCACTCCGACACCGTGGAATACGATGAGAAGGTTGTGGCTCTGGAGAGCAAATGCTACATCCTGCTCAACAAGCCGAAGGACTGCGTCACCACCAGCGACGACCCCAACGGCCGCACTACTGTGCTCGACCTCGTAAAGGGCGCATGCAACGAGCGTATCTACCCCGTAGGACGCCTCGACCGCAATACCACCGGCGTCCTCCTGCTCACCAACGACGGCGACCTCGCCTCGAAGCTCACCCACCCCAAATACGTGAAGAAGAAAATCTACCACGTATGGACCGACAAGGACATCGCCGAGGACGACATGCAGCGCATCGCCGACGGCATCGAGCTTGAGGACGGCCCCATCCACGCCGACGCAATCAGCTATGCCACCGAGACCGACCGCAATCAGGCCGGCATCGAAATCCACTCGGGCCGCAACCGCATCGTGCGCCGTATCTTCGAGAGCCTGGGCTACCACGTTACCAAGCTCGACCGCGTTTACTTCGCAGGTCTCACCAAGAAAAACCTGCCGCGCGGCCGCTGGCGCTACCTCACTCAGGAGGAGGTCAACTTCCTGAAGATGGGCTCCTTCGAATAAAGAATCTTATTCCGTTAAATATATGAAACGTATCAAGATAGCCGAACTTTTCGCCGACGTTCCTTCACTTCTGGGCAAGGAGGTCTGCGTCAAGGGATGGGTCCGTACCCATCGCGGCAACAAATATGTGCAGTTCGTAGCCCTCAACGACGGCTCCACGATCCGCAACATCCAGCTGGTGTTCGACATGAACACCTTCACCGACGAGCAGCTGAAGCCGCTCACCACAGGCTCGGCCCTCGCAGCCACGGGTATCCTCGTGGAGAGCCAGGGCAAAGGCCAGAGCGTTGAAATCCAGGTGAAGGAGCTCGAACTCTACGGAGGTGCCGACTCCGAGGCATACCCGCTCCAGAAGAAGGGCCACTCGCTCGAGTTCCTGCGCGAAATCGCCCACTTGCGCCCGCGTACCAACACGTTCTCGGCCGTGCTCCGCGTCCGCTCCACCCTGGCCTACGCCATCCACCGCTACTTCCAGGAGCGCGGTTTCTTCTACCTCAACACCCCTCTGATCACCGCGAGCGACTGCGAGGGAGCCGGCGCCATGTTCCAGGTCACCACGCTCGACCTCAACAACCTGCCGCGCACCGAAGAGGGTGCCGTAGACTACTCCGCCGACTTCTTCGGCAAGCCTACATCGCTCACCGTATCCGGTCAGCTCGAAGGCGAGCTGGGAGCCACCGCCCTCGGCGCAATCTATACCTTCGGCCCGACGTTCCGCGCCGAAAATTCCAACACTCCGCGCCATCTGGCCGAGTTCTGGATGATTGAGCCTGAAGTAGCCTTCATCGACATCGACGAAAACATGGACCTTGCCGAGGATTTCCTGAAATACTGCATCAACTACGCCCTCGACCACTGCCGCGACGACCTCGAGTTCCTTAACGAGCACTACGACAAGGAACTCATCTCGCGCCTCCAGGCCGTGGTAGGCGAGGAGTTCGTGCGCCTGAGCTACACCGAAGCCATCGACATCCTCATGGCCAGCGGCCGCAAGTTCGAATTCCCCGTAAGCTGGGGCGTCGACCTGCAGAGCGAGCACGAGCGCTACCTCGTGGAGCAGCATTTCAAGCGTCCGGTAATTCTCACCGGATACCCCAAGGAAATCAAGGCCTTCTACATGAAGCAGAACCCCGACGGCAAGACCGTACGCGCCATGGACGTGCTTTTCCCCGCCATCGGCGAGATTATCGGCGGTTCGGAGCGTGAGGAGAGCTACGACAAGCTCCTGCAGCGAATCGAGGAACTACACATCCCCATGAAGGATATGAAATGGTATCTCGACACCCGACGCTTCGGCTCCGTGCCCCATTCGGGCTTCGGCCTCGGCTTCGAGCGCCTGGTGCTCTTCGTTACGGGCATGACCAACATCCGCGACGTCATCCCCTTCCCCCGCACCCCCAAATCCGCCGAATTCTAAATCCGGCACATACAAAAATAGCAAGCCGCCCCATCGGGGCGGCTTTGTTGTTTTTATCAGCGCTTTAAGATTTATAAATATTATAAGTCTTATAAGTCTTATAAATCTTATTTACTTGCCTGTCAGAATGCTGCGTATATCGCTCAGCTTGTTGAGCGCCTGCAGCGGCGAGAGGTTGTCGATGTCGAGATTGAGGATTTCGTCGCGGATCTGCGTCAGCACAGGGTCGTCGAGCTGGAAGAATGTCATCTGCATGGGGGCAGAGTCGATGGCGGCCGTATTGGCGCGGGCAGGTTTCGGCCCTTTCGTCGCTGCCTCGCTCCCGGTTTCGGCCATCCCGGCTTTTTCGGCCACGGAGTGGCGGTTGGCCGTCTCAAGCTGCCGGAGCACCGAGGCGGCGCGCTTCACTATGTCGCGCGGCATACCGGCCAGCTTGGCCACGTGAATGCCGAAACTGTGCTCGCTGCCGCCGCGCTGCAGCTTGCGCAGGAATACCACCTTCCCGTCGATTTCCTTCACCGACACGTTGTAGTTCACCACGCCGGGATAAGTCGCCTCCATCTCGTTGAGCTCGTGGTAGTGGGTGGCAAACAGCGTCTTGGGGCGCAGGGGCGAGCGGTTGATGTATTCCACGATCGCCCATGCTATCGAGATGCCGTCGTAGGTCGATGTGCCGCGGCCGAGTTCGTCGAAAAGTATCAGCGAGCGGGCGCTCATGTTGTTAAGTATCGAAGCGGCCTCGTTCATCTCCACCATGAAGGTTGATTCTCCAAGCGAGATGTTGTCGGAAGCGCCCACACGAGTGAAAATCTTGTCGACCACGCCGATATGAGCGCTCTCGGCGGCCACGAAACTACCGATCTGAGCCAGCAGTACGTTGAGCGCCGTGGAGCGTAGCAGCGCCGACTTACCGCTCATGTTAGGGCCGGTAATCATCATTACCTGCGTGGCCTCCGGGTCGAGGACCACGGAGTTGGTGATATAGGGCGTTCCGATCGGAAGTTCTTTCTCGATTACGGGGTGGCGCCCCTCGCGGATGTCGATTACCAGCGAGTCGTCGACCACGGGGCGGTTGTAGCGGTTCTCGAGGGCCACACGCGTCAGGCCCTGCAGGCAGTCGAGGGTGGCAACCAGGTGGGAATCGGCCTGGATGGCCGTCACGTAGTCCGAGAGCGAAGCCACAAGCGCGTTGTAGATGGCCGTCTCGAGTATTTCGATGCGCTCCTGCGCGTTGAGTATCTTCTCCTCGTATTCCTTGAGCTCCTGGGTGATGTAGCGCTCGGCGTTTACGAGCGTCTGCTTGCGTATCCAGTCGGATGGCACCTTGTCGCGGTGCGTGTTGGTCACCTCTATGTAGTAGCCGTACACGTTGTTGTAGCCGATTTTCAGGCTTGTGATGCCCGTAGCTTCGCTCTCGCGGCGCTGAACGCGCATCAGGTAGTCCTTTCCCTGGTAGGCCATCTCGCGCAGCTCATCGAGCTCGGCGTTAACCCCCTGGCGCACCACGTTGCCGCGGTTCAGCTGGTTGGGGGCGTCGTCCACGATTTCCTTCTCGATACGGCTGCGGATGGCCGCGCATGGATTAAGTTGCTCGCCGAGGGTACGCAGGGTGGGGCAGTCGGCCTGTTCGAGCAACTGCTTCACCGGCTCGATGGCGCCCAAGGCGTGGCGCATCTGCACCACCTCGCGCGGTGTGATGCGCAGCGTGGCCACCTTGGAAATCAGTCGCTCCAGGTCGCCGATGCTCCCGAGGTTCTCCACTATGGCGTCGCGCACCTCGGGGTTACGGAAGAAATATTCTATGGCGTCGAGGCGCGCGTTGATTTTCGCGGGATCCTTGAGCGGAAACGAAACCCAGCGGCGCAGCATGCGCGCCCCCATGGGGCTTACGGTGCGGTCTATCACGTCGAGCAGCGACCGCCCCTCCTCGCCGAGCGAGTGAAGCAGCTCCAGATTGCGCACGGTGAATTTGTCGAGGCGCACGAAAGCGTCCTCCTCGATGCGGCGCAATGCTACGATATGGCTCGTGCGCGTGTGCTTGGTTATGTCGAGATAGTGGAGGATTGCGCCGGCGGCAACCACGGCAAGAGGCATGCGTCCGATGCCGAATCCTTTGAGCGACGACGTCTCGAACTGCTTTAGCAACCGCTCGTTGGCGCTCTGGTCGGTGAAAATCCAGTCGTCGAGCTCCGAGGCCAGATAGCGCCCGGAGAAGAATTCCTCCAGCCGCCCCTTGTTGCCGCGCTCCACCAGCACCTCCTTCGGAGCGAAATTGCCCAGCAGCTTGTCGATATATTCCATCGGCCCCTCGGCGGCGAGGAATTCACCGGTCGAGATGTCGAGGAAGGCCACACCGGCGGTGCCGCGCGCCGAGGCGTTGCGTGCGAAGTGTATGGCTGCCACGAAGTTATTCTCCTTGTGGTCGAGCACATTGTCGGTCAGCGCCACTCCGGGTGTCACCAGCTCGGTGATGCCTCGCTTTACGAGCGTTTTCGTAGTCTTCGGGTCCTCGAGCTGCTCGCAGATGGCCACGCGCTTGCCTGCGCGCACCAGTTTCGGCAGATACGTGTCGAGCGCGTGGTGGGGGAAACCTGCCAGCTCGATCGAGGCCGCCGCGCCGTTGGCGCGCCGCGTCAGCGTGATGCCCAAAATCTCCGAGGCCGTGATGGCGTCGTCGCAGAACGTCTCGTAGAAGTCGCCCACGCGAAACAGCAGCACCGCGTCGGGATGTTGCTGCTTCATCTCGAAATACTGTTTCATCAGGGGTGTCTCCACCACTTTCTTAGCCATCGCTTCGCTCTCAGTCGTTTTTTAAGAAAAATACAAAATATGGCGTGTCCCGAAAAGTAGGGGTGCATCCCGGTGCATCCGCCCATCCCGTTAGAGGTCGCCTTTTATAGCAAAGTTACGCAAAATCGCGCTCCTTTTCAAATCCGCGGCCCGGTTAAATGCTCCGGAATGATTCCACCCCGCCGGGGCGCGGTGCCCGGCGGGGTGGATCGGTGTAGCCGAAGTGGGACTCGAACCCACACAGCCGTAATGGCCAAGGGATTTTAAGTCCCTCGTGTCTACCATTCCACCATTCGGCCACTCGGTGGGATGGCGCCACAGCGCCATCTATGGGTTGACTCTGCAAAATTAGGCATTTCCGCCGAAACTGGCAAGCCTCGTTTTTGCCTGTCTGAATCCGGATGGCGAAGGCGATGCCAGAGTGGTGCAGATTTTAGGAGCGGCGGGGCGAAGGCGAGGGAGTTGACTGAGGTCAATGACCGAGCCTGAGGTCCCCCGTCGCGACGCCAAAGATGCGCCGCTATGGCGCGCCTTCAGTTTAGCGGGCTATAATCAGATAGTAATTCTTCTTCCCGCGCTGCACCAGCAGATACTTGCCGTTGAGCAGCATCGGGGCGTCGACAGTTGCGTAGGGGTCGGTGGCCTTCTCCTTGTTGATCTGCAGGCCTCCCTGCTGGGTGAGCTTGCGCATCTCGCCCTTCGAGGGGAATACGGCGGCGTGGTCGGTGAGCAGATCGATGAGTTTGGTCTCGCCGTTGAAGATGTCGGCGCTTACCTCGAAGGTGGGCACTCCCTCGAATACGGCCAGCAGCGTGGCCTCGTCAATCTTGTGGAGCGTTTCGGCGGCTTTGGCGCTGAAGAGTATCTGCGAGGCCTCGATGGCGTTCTGCAGCTCCTCCTCGCCGTGGACCATGCGGGTAATCTCTTCGGCAAGTTTCTTCTGCAGGGGGCGTGCGCCGGGGTTCTCGGCCTGCTCGGCCACGAGTGCGTTTATCTCCTCCTCGGAGAGCACGGTGAATATCTTGATGTATTTCTCGGCGTCGGCGTCGGATACGTTCAGCCAGAACTGGTAGAACTTATAGGGCGACGTGCGGTTGGCGTCGAGCCATACGTTGCCCCCCTCGGTCTTGCCGAATTTCGAGCCGTCGGCCTTGGTGATGAGCGGGCATGTAATGGCGTAGGCGTCGTCCTTGCCGAGCATGCGGCGGATCAGCTCTGTGCCGGTGGTGATGTTGCCCCACTGGTCGGAGCCGCCCAGCTGAAGGCGGCATCCCTCCTTCTCGTAGAGGTGGAGGAAGTCGTAGCCCTGGAGAAGCTGGTAGGAGAATTCGGTGAACGACATCCCCTCGCCCGATTCGCCCGAAAGACGCTTCTTAACGGAGTCCTTGGCCATCATGTAGTTGACGGTCAGATTCTTGCCCACGTCGCGGATAAAGTCGAGGAATGTGTAGTCCTTCATCCAGTCGTAGTTGTTCACGAGGATGGCGGCGTTGGGGGCGTCGCTGTCGAAGTCGAGGAAGCGGGCCAGCTGACGCTTGATGGCCTCCTGGTTGTGGCGCAGTGTAGCCACGTCGAGGAGCTTGCGCTCCTGACTCTTCATGGAGGGGTCGCCGATCATGCCGGTGGCGCCTCCCACCAGCGCGATGGGCTTGTGGCCGGCGCGCTGCAGGTGTTTGAGCATCATCACCCCCACGAGGTGGCCGATATGCAGCGAGTCGGCCGTGGGGTCGATGCCGAGATATGCGGCGGTCATCCCCTTCTTGAGCTGTTCGTCGGTGCCGGGCATCATCTGGTGGATCATGCCGCGCCAGGTAAGTTCTTTTATGAAGTCCATTGGAGTGTAATCTTGTTTGGTGTTTTATGTATATTCTTAATCTTTCGGGAATCAATATAGCTCGGCCAGTGCGCGGCCTATGCGGTCGAAAGCCTCGCGAAGTGCGTCGTCGCCTGCCGCATAGCTCAGGCGGATGTAGCCGGGCAGGCAGAAGGCCGAGCCGGGCACGGTGGCCACGTGGGCGTGTTCGAGCAGATACATCGACAGGTCGGTGTCGGTGCTCACGGCCTTGCCGTCGGGAGTGTTTTTGCCCAGGAAGGCGCTCACGTCGGGGAAGAGATAGAAGGCGCCCTGGGGGATGTTGGCCTTAAGGCCGGGAATACCGGCTGCCAGCTCTACCACGAGGTCGCGACGGCGCTCGAAGGCCCGGCGCATCTGCTCCACGCATTCCTGCGGACCGCTGTAGGCGGCATAGGCCGCGCGCTGGGCGATGGTCGAGATACCCGAGGTGGTCTGTCCCTGCAGCTTCGTCACAGCCTTGGCAACGCTTTCCGGGCCGGCCATGAAGCCGATACGCCAGCCGGTCATGGCGTAGGCTTTCGACACGCCGTTGACCACAACCACGCGGTCGGCAATTTCCGGGAACGATGCCAGCGAAGTGAACGCACCCGAATAGTCGATATGCTCATAGATCTCATCGGAGAGCACGGCCACCTGTGGATATCGCGCCAGCACTTCGACCAGCCCCTGAAGCTCCTCGCGGGTGTATACGCTTCCCGTGGGGTTGGAGGGGGAGCAGAGAAGCACCATACGCGTGCGCTCCGTTATGGCAGCCTCGAGTTGCGCGGGCGTCACCTTGAAATCCTGCTCGATTCCGGCCGGAACGAGCACGTTGACACCTCCGGCGAGCTTCACCAGCTCGATGTAGCTCACCCACGCCGGCACGGGAATCACAACCTCGTCGCCGGGATTGATCATGGCAAGAATGGCGTTGTTGAGCGAATGCTTGGCGCCGGCCGAAACCACCACCTGCGCCGCAGAGAAGTTCAGCCCGTTCTCCTTGCGCAGCTTTTCGGCGATGGCCTCGCGCAGGTCGGCATAGCCCGCTACGGGCGGATAGCGCGTTATATTCTTGTCGATGGCCTCTTTGGCGGCCTCCTTTATGTGCTCGGGAGTGTCGAAGTCGGGCTCACCCACCGAGAGGTTGATCACGTCGACCCCTGCGGCGCGCAGTTCGCTGCTCTTCTGCGACATGGCCAGTGTGGCCGAAGCGGCCATGGCCTGAATGCGGTCGGAAATCCGGATTGCCATAAATCTCAGTCGTTTTAAATATTATTCCGCCTGCAAATTTAGCGAAAATTATTGATTTACGCCTCAATGCTTCCCCCGTGATTTCCTGTCGCTTTTTTCGGGTACGGGTGGAGAGACGGGAGGGAAGCGGAGGGTGTCGGGGTTGTCGATGAGGCCCTGGCGGATGAACTGGAGGGAGTCCTGGTAGCTCAGGGCGTCGGAGGCGCCTTCGGCCTCGAGAAGCGAGGCGGCCGCGCGCCGGGCGTCGGCTCCGGCGGCGTCGCTGAAGGAGAGGCGCCCGCGGCGCGCTTTCTCCACTCCGCGGCGGAATACATCGTTGATCTGACGCACGATATTGATGCGGGTGTTGTCGGCTATGTGCTGCCGCTGGCCTACCATATTTTCTTTCACCTTGGCACCTCCGAGGCGTATTTTCATCTTCTCGGGCGTCCCCTTTATGTTGATGCCGAATTTGAAGGGTACGGGTGATTTGAGCACGGAGATATGGTAGTTCATGTTCATTGCCAGGTCGTTGCTGCCCATCACTCCGAGGCGGTAGCGGTCGATGTTGAACATGAAGGGGTAGAGTTCCACCGTGGAGCTGTCGATTACGGCCTCTACCTCCATGTGGTCAATCATGTTGCGCTTCTTGTCGCGGAAGAGCAGCCATTTGCTCACGGATTTGAACGTCTCGGCGTCGAGCAGCACGAGCGAGTCGCCTTTCAGGCTGATGGCGGCGCGCAGCGAGGGGATGTTGATGTCCATCTGCGGCGTCAGGTCGGTGGTGACGGCCAGGTCGGCGTTGACGATTCCGGCGAAGTTGCGCATCATGGGCATGAGCGAGTCGATGGCCGGAACAATCGAGGTGAGGCGGTCCAGACGGAAGTTGCTAACCTTCATTCCCATGCCGAACTGCAGGGAGTCTACGGCCGAGCCGTTGTAGAGGCCGTCGAGGGCTATGGAGCCCAGGTCGGTGCGTGCCGAGAGGTTGCGCAGGTTGAGGGCGCCGTCGAGGAGCATCATCTCGCCGCGCAGGTCGTGGAGGATGAGGTCGGAGTAGAGCACGTTGGCGGCGCGCAGCGAGAATGTGGCGTCGATGTTGTGTGGGAGCAGCAGCGGGCCTGTGGAGGCTGTATCGGCCATCTGGTCGAGGCGGCGCTCGGTGGCGTCGTCGTTGTCGTCCCATATCATGGTGGAGTCGGCCTGCTGGCTCACGGCCGCTCCGGCGAAGAGAGCGCGCACAATCTGGTTGACGTTGACCGTGTCGGATACCATCGAGAGGTTCACTCCCAGCGTATTGTTGCGGCGGCCGATCAGGGCGCGGCGGAGGTTGGAGATTGTGCCGTTCACGAGGAAGTCGCTCTGGCCGGCGCGGTAGCCGAGGTTGTCGAGCACAATGCTGTCCTGGCTGAAACGCAGGTTGATGTGGCGCAGCTGGTTGCGCAGCGGGAAGTATGGGGTTACGAGCCGGCCGCCCCGGGCGGCGATATGGCCGCTGAAGTCCCAGTTGCGAAGCAGCGAGCGTTCGGTCGAGTCCATGTCGAACGAGAGGTTTTCCTCCCTGACGGTGCGGGCTCCCTCTGCGGCGAGCCGGGCGGCACGCAGGCGCCGCAGCGAATCGAGCTGCTCGGGGGTGCGGTGGCGCTTGAGCCGCTTGTGGAGGTCGAGGGCCACGTCGGCGTGGCTGATAGCTACCTTATTGAGTGCCATACCCGCCATAAGGCGGTCGACCGTGATTTTCAGGTTGATCTGGGGCATGCGCGCCTCACCTTTGAAGCGGCGCAGGGCGCCTCCGGCCTTGGCGTTGCGCAGACGTAGGCGCAGCGAGTCGGCGGGCGAGGTGAAGGTGAGCCGTTCCACCTCGACCGACATCCCGAAGGGATTGATTTCCGTGGTGTCGGCGCTGGCGCGACGGTTTACGGTGCCGGCTCCGGCGCGGAAGCCGCGCACTTGCAGGTCGATGTCGCGGGCCAGCGCGGCCAGAGTGTCGACTTTGAGCGATACGGTGAGCAGCGAGTCAACGGTATGGTCGGTTGCGGTCACGAAACGCGAGTTCGAGCCGAATTCGAGCAGGGCGTGGCGGGCGTATGCGCTCGCCGGTTCGGGATTCGAGGCGTGGAAGTCAGTGAGTTGCAGGCTTCCTTTTACGTTCATGCGGTGGAAATTCTCTCGCGAGAGGTCGCTCTGGCGCAGGGCGAAGGTAGCTTCGCCCTTCAAAGTGCCGGAGGCCTTGAGATTCAGCTTCTTGTAGAGTTGCGCCGGGAGGCGCCCGAGGCTCACCGAGCCATTGAACACACCCTTGATGCGCGGGTCGGAGATGGCGTTCGATACCTCGGCCGAGAGATTCATGTCGATGGCGTCACCTTTGGCCATCAGACGCTTGAGGTTGAATACGGAGGCGTCCATGTCGGTGCCGTCGAAGTCGAATTCCATGTCGGCGGCCAGGGCGCGCAGGTGCAAAGCCTGATATTCAAGGGCGCACGAGGGGATAGTGACGGCTCCTCGCAGCGAGGGCATAGCGGAGTCGGCCAGGTTCCATGGCCGCGTCAGCTCCACGCTGGCTGTGGCGCGCATATCGGTCTTCAGCGGCGCCACGAATGGGGCGAACTCCTGCGGCACATGGCTCAGGGCCTGGGCCACGTCGATATTTTCCGCACCGGCACTGAATTCCTCCACCATCGGGCGGTCGGTGAAGTCCACGGCCGCTGCGAGCCGGGCATTGAAGCGGTCGAGAGTCAGGATGAAGTCGCTCAGGCGCAGGGCCAGCGGGCGCCGGCTGTCCCACTCTATGTTGCCGTTGGCGCCGAAGGCCACGCCGTCGAAGTTGAACTCTTCGAGCATCGGACTGGCCACGTTGCTGTCCACTTTGAGCGAGTAGCGTGGCTCGCCGTCGGCCGTGAGGTCGAGATTGCTGAGCGTAAGGTTGATATAGAGCGAATCGGCCAGCGAGCGGTAACGTATCTGCTCCGCCCCCTCGATCAGGAAGCGGTGGATTGAAATCGGCGGGAGGGCCAGGGCCGTGGTGTCGGCCGGAGCTGCCTCGTCCGACGGGGGCATGATCAGGTAGTTGGCCACGGAGTCGCTTACCTGCACGAGGTTGACCGCCGGCCGGTGCAGCTCCACGTCGCGCAGGGCTATGCGGCCGGCAAGCAGCGGCAGCAGGTCGATTTCACCGTGGAAGCGGCCCAGAGTCAGCAGTGAGTCGGCGTCGGCCGGGAGCGTGGCGGCGATGGAGTCGGGCAACCCGCGCAGCGAGCGGCTCGTGAGCCGCAGCGAGTCCACGTCGAGCGTAAGGTGAGGGAATGTATGCCAGAACGTCAGTTCGATGCGCTCGGCGCGCAGGTCGGCGTTGAGGTATTCCGAGGCGTGGCGCTCCACCAGCGGCGTCAGTTTCGCCGGCGAGAGAATCCATACCACGAGCGTAACGACCACGAGCACCAGCGCCATGATGACGGCAGCGCTGATTCCCAGCCATTTCAGCACTCTCACCCACCACGGGCGGCGCTTGCGTCCGGCTTCAGGCGCTTTCCCGGGCGCAGTAATCGGATTTTTCTCAGGCATAGCGCCTGTATCTTTTTCAGTCATAATGAGCAATCTAAATGGTCGGCCATCGGCTTGTCGGGAGCTTACAGCTATAATAACTCCATTATACAAAGGTAAGGAAAATATGCCTATCTGCAATAGGCATCGTGGCTTCCCGCCCGGAGGGCGGCTTGAAGACTTTAAGGTCTTTAGGGTCTCTAAGGTCTCTAAGGTCTTTAAGGTCCCTAAGGTCTTTAAGGTCGCTGCCGATAAGGCAAGCGTGGCCCCCAAAAAGGTGAATGGGGGCGATACCTCACGGCAAGCCCCCATTCGGGATTATTGAACTGGTAATAAAGGGTTCTATTTAAGAATTAATGTAAAGGTTTCGTTTGGGTCTACGTTTGTGAATATTTTGCTACAGGGGGCGGAGCGGGGGTGTCGGCATATGGGCGGCAATGTATACTGATTATTGTATAAAAGCAGGGCTCATAACACAACAAAATCAGGCCAACAGCCTGAATCCCAGCTCAATTTTAACAATGTTAAAATTCTATTGCCGCCTGCTGCAGCGGCTTCACACTGACAAAAATAAAAATTTATTTCATTCCCTGCAAATATTAGCGCAAAAAAGTTGTCGACTCCTCGGCAACAATATGGCTTATAGCGAGTTTGCACGATATATGCCAAATTGTGCATAAATATACTGTTTGGCTTGCCATAGAGGCAACCCTCGCGCCCTTAACGAGGGCGTGTCAAAATTCAATAATTTGACACATCGCCCTATTTTTCACCCGGATGGCGAGGGCGCTGTCAGAATGGTCCAGATGGTAGGAGCCTGAGAGTGAGGGTGAAGGGAGTTGACTAAGGTCAATGACCGAACCCGAACCCCTCAGGCGACGACCCAGATGGGCTATTATGACACGCCCTCCCTTAGCGCCCACTAAATGCCCTTGAAGTCTGAGGTGCGCGGGAATGAAAAAGGCGGTGCGCCCGGATGGGAGTGCACCGCCTTGTGGGATATGGTGGTATGGGGTTTATTTGGCGACCTTGAGGGCGCCCTGCGGAGCAGCGAGGATGTAGATGCCGCGGGGCAGTTCGGTCAGTGCGTCGGCCTTGGCGACTTTACTGCGCAGAAGGATGCCGCCGGTGGTGTAGACGTCGACGGGAGTCTCGTCGGTGATGCCATGCTCTTCGGCAGCGACATCCTCAACGCCGGTAAGCACGTTGTCAACGTCCTTGAAGAGGATGATGGGATGCTCGGCAGTTTCAGCGCCGGAGTGTACGTAAGCGTGGTATTTCGCTACCGGGGCAGTCTGGGCATCAGTGAGCTGGGCGAACATCTGGTAGTTGGCCTTTACGAGCGGATAATGGCCTTCGCCTACGATATGGTTGTCGGCAAGTACACCGGTCAGGAAATTGCCGGCATCGGTGTAGGTATCCTCGTAGTTGGTGGGATGGCCTACGAAGGTTTCAAGATAGGTGTTGTCGGTAGCGGCAGCGCGGGCCGGAGCTGCAAAGGCGCTCTGGGTCTCCGTGCCGATTTCCTCCGGCTTGGGCTCGACTTCCTCCACCAATTTGTTCTCCACTATATAGGGAGTGTTGGCCTTCAGGGAAGATACGGCGTCGGAGAGCTGAACCACATGGTAGAAATATTCCTTGTTCTGATTCTCCTGGAGGACTTTCGAGGTCTCCTTATAGCCACCCTTTTCCTTGTCAACCTGATAGAAGATGTAATCCTTGCCGTCCTTGTTTACGTTGGAGCTGATATAGCTTTCCGAAACGTCGAAGGGAAGAATCACAGTGTTCCAGTGCTCGGGGAAGTTCACCTGCACGGTCTCCTCGGCCTTGTTCTCCGGACCATAGTAGGTGAGATGGATGTTGTCGAGGAAGAAAGCTGTTTCGGAAGCCTTATTATCCTGCATTTCGAAGTGTATGGAGAGGCTGCCCCCGCTTACGGTAACATCGAATTCATGCTTAATATCCGCTTCATTCTTGAAAACGTCAAGAATGGGATCGATGTTGTTGATTTCATTGCCGTTATCATCTTTCTTAAAGATGTCGTTGGAAAGGCTTGTGAAATTGGATAAGGTTTTATCAGCCACAGTTCCGCCGACTCCTCCGATAGTGTAGGTTGTTTTGTTGGCTTGGTTCCAGGAGAATGCCTGGAAATCAACTTTATACTTACCATTTGGAAGCCCGGTAATGGTACGGTCCATTTTCCACTTGGATTTATAACCGGCTCCGCTATTTCCGAGATTATAGATCATGGTGAATGCTCCTCTCCAGTTATTACGCTGTGTCCGAGTCGCATTTCCATTATAAGTGATTCCTATTTTATATTTCGATTCGAAGGAGAACTGGTCGAGACCATCCCAGCCGTTACCGCTTGAATAACCGGGCTGATAGAATGTGGCGTCGTAGGGGCGGTTGGGGTTGGCCTTGGTAAGCAGTTCGGTCTGACGCTCGTCGAGGGTTACAAGCTCGAATTCCTGGTTGGCGTCGCCTGCGCGATAGGTATCGAAATCAAGCCAGTAGTCGAGATTGTCGGCATACTGATGGTTGGAGGGTGCGCCATAGGCAAAGGCCGTGAGGGCCTTGGTACTGTTGTCGACTGTAAGTGCATATGTATTTGCCGTCTGGGCAGGAATGAGCCTGTAGTTGTCGCCTGTGGCACCGTCCACGTAAGCATATCCGCTGCCGTCGCGATAGAAACTGCCGCCTCCACCGATTGCAATCGTGACATCGCCGGTTTCAGCGTTAACCTTAAGTGTGAGAGGATAGCCGTATTTGTCGAGGGCAGCATGCGAGCCATAGTTGGCACCGCCGCAAAGCCATTGGCCGGAAGCCTTATGACGCATGAAATAAGTCTTTCCCTCGTAGGGATTGGGATAGGTCGATACATTTACGTCGTCGGGGATGGCATATTTGACCACCGGAGGATTCTCGCCGGCGAAGTTGTTTTCGATAATGCGGTATACGAGTTCATCGCCGTAGACGGGCACACGGTCAGAACCATTGTGGAGCTGCGAGGAGGTGCGCAGCACGTAGTCGCTGAAAAATATACCCACGGGGCCGGCGCCGGCATTCTTCTTCAGGAAATCAATAGCCACAGGTGCCATTGCCTTGGCGCCGTATTTATATTTGTTGGTGGAATAGGAGCTGCCGGATTCGCTGCTGTCGTATTCCATGGATGTGAAGTTCATGCACCATTCGGAAAGATATTCTCCGCCGGCATCATAAACGGATTTAGGTGTCGGCATGGCCTGCATACGTTCGGCCTGACGCTGGAAACGGGTTACTTTGGTGGTGACGTCGGCACCCGACGAGAGGTCCTGTACCCACAGCTTGGTGGAGCGCATTGCGTTGCACTCGTTGGTGGCTATGGCAGCTACTTCGGTATCGTTGTTGGCGGCGTCCCAGTTGGTCAGACGGGCCTGCTTCGAAAGATGAACGAAGTCGATGCGGTCGCGGGTGAAGAGCACCATCTTGCCACGGGCCTCTTCTACTGTAAGGTTCGGACGATAGTCGATTACATAATTCTTATATGTGTCGTCGAACAGCTTTTGCATCAGTTCATTGTATTCATTGCGCGAAGCAGCGTTGCCTTTCGCGCCAAGCAGGCCACTGCCCGTAGGCATTTCGCCTGTGCGATATATGTTACCGCGGAAGAAATGTACTACGAAGAATTCCGACGGATGCTCATCAAGGAAGGCTACCATATCCTTTACCGCTTCTTCAAGAGTTTTATTAGTCTGAGCCAGGCCGTGGTTGCAATATAATACTCCGTCGTACATACCGGGGCGTAAGTCGATACCACGGATACCACGGTCCATCTGTTCGCGCATCGTTACCGCATGGGTTGTGGAAGTGGCTTTGCCGTTGGCGGCACTGGTTACCCAGTTGTCCTCGCCTGTGGCGAAATCGTGGGCACCGGGGATGGAAACGTGTGCCACAAACATTCGGTCGGGGAGTGCCGCCATCCATTTTGCGGCTTCGGATGTGGTTGAGGCGCCAAGAGTCTTGGTGTCGCTGTTCCAATGCTTGTCCCAGGTCATACCCATATAGGTGTCAGACCATTCTCCTGTGCCCCAGGCTTCAGACTTGGGCACAGCTGTCTGGGCTGCTACGGTCATGGCGGAGGCCATGACGGTTAACGCCAATGGAAAGTAAAATCTTTTCATTTTAGGCAATTGTTAGATTTTTCGGTATAATGTATAAAAAGTATAATGTTAATTGTCTGATTGGTTTGATGCGGCGCGGAAGCGACGGGTAGATGCAGTGGCTTCGGGCCGGGAAGCAGATGTGGATGAGCAAGGTTGCGAGGGGGCCATTGCCAGCCGGGCTATTCGCATAGGCCGGAGCGATGTTTTATCCAAATTGAACAGAAAAAATAGGGAGTCACAGTCTGTAGAGGAGCTCCCCTCGTCTTGCTTTCTTTATCTACTTTTTTAATTTATAAGCACAAGACCCTGGTCAGGGTATTGCCTGACCGCAAATTTATACAGAAATTAGCACTTTTACCCCCCCAATCGTTAAAGCTTGTTAATGGCGTGTGGTTTTAACACTTTTTGTCGTGGCATGCCATAGCGCGGCATCTTTGGCGTCGACGGCAGGGGCATTCGGGCTCGGTCATTGACTTCAGTCAACTCCCGTCGCCCTCACCCCGCCGCTCCTAAAATCTACGGCGCTCTGACAAGCCGCAGCCATCCGGCCGGCTTGGAATTTTTGGGCGTAAAGGGGAATTGGAATTTGTGGCGAAGCCATAGGAGGTGCAAATTATTTCGCACCTTACGCATTCGGACCTCAGTGGAGGTCCGGAGAGGCAATAAGGGAAGATACGGCATTCGCCGCGCACGTTGTTAATGTTTTACAATAGATTACGAAAAAAGAGGCTGTTGTGCCACAGCCTCTTACTCAAACCTAAATCTTTGTACTCTTATTGAATACCTTGTCAAAATCTAATTGCCTTAATCTTTTTGAATGCCGGATGCTCTGAATTGAGGGGTCCGGAATTGTGTTTTAATCATAATATCCAATCATAAAATCTCAATGCGCTTATACTGATCTGAAATCTACTGTGCTGAATGTCGGTTAATTATGCGCTGATTTGCTTCCCGGATTCGTGGGAGGTCGACTTTGAGAACTTTGCGGTCGTAGGTCATCAGACCGTTGACTTCGATTTCCACATCGGTGGTCTGGGTGTAGACTGCGCCGGTGTAGAGGCAGTCGGCCATTGAATCGAGGATATCGGCGTATTTAATGTATTCGTTGGTTACGTCCTGAGCATTTTTAAACTGGATGTAGCCCCAGTTGCGGTCGGGTGCCCACAGATGGCCTTCTACGGCGCAGCCTATGCCTCCGTATTCGCCTATGCAGTTGGCCTGGTCGATGCTCGCCAGATAGATTACCGGCTGAGGATAATGGTGGATGTCGAGCACGTCGCCGCAGCCGTAGAAGAAGTTGCCGCCGCTGGCGGCATTTACGAGTCGAGAACCGTCGTGCTGCTTTGTCCAGGCGGCTATCTCTTTGGTGTCATACTGGCCCCACCCTTCGTTGAATGGAACCCACACGGCAATCGAGGGGTGGTTGTGGAGCGCGTCCATAATTTCTTCCCATTCGGTGCGGAAGTAGCGGTCGCTCTCGGGGGTGCGCTGTTTTTCTTTTCCACGCGAATAGTGGGTCATGTCCCATTCGTTTTCCGAATGGTCGGCCGATGGCATATCCTGCCATACGAGGATGCCTACGGAATCGCAATAGGCATACCATAGATCAGGCTCTACCTTTATGTGCTTGCGAATCATGTTATAGCCCAGTTCGCGCGTTTTGTCGATGTCGAATTTCATCGCCTGGTAGCTCGGAGCCGTGTAGAGCCCGTCGGGCCACCACCCTTGGTCGAGCGGCCCGTAGTGGAAGATTTCCTTATCGTTGAGGGTGAAGCGCACGACGCCGTTTGCATCGGGGCGCTTGCCAATTTTGCGCATTGCAGCGTAGCTCTTCACCGAATCGATTATCTTGCCGTTGCGCTCCAGGGTGAGCCGCAGGTCGTAGAGATGTGGGTCGGTGGTCGACCAAAGCTTCATGTCGGCGGGCATATCCACTTCGATTGGCCAACCGGTGCAGGTGCTTTTGACGGACGCTACTTTCCGGCCTTTGTCGTAGACATCTACTGTTGTAGTAGTGCCGTCGGTGTTGCCCGAGGCGTCGGCCCTGACGATAAGCCGGCGGTTGTCGACGTCGGGAGTGATGCGTAGCGATGAAATATGCACCGGAGCAACCGGTTCCAGCCACACGGTCTGCCAGATGCCGGTCACCGGCGTATACCATATTAAGCCGGGATTGGAAACCTGCTTGCCGCGGGGCTGACTGCCTTTGTCGGTGGGATCGTAGACGCGCACCAACAGCTCGTTGCCCCGGAGGCGGGTGGCATCCGTAATATCGAGTGAGAAAGGAGTGTAGCCGCCCGTATGCCCGCCAACGTTTATACCGTTGACCCATACATCACATTTCCAGTCTACGGCGCCGAAATTCAGCATTATGTTTTTGCCTTTCCAGCCCGAAGGGATGTCGAAACTGCGGCGGTACCAGAGATAGTTGCGGTCGCCCACGCTTCGCCCTACACCGGAGAGAGCCGATTCGACGCAGAAAGGCACGAGGATTTCGCCTTCAAACGTTGCCGGTTTTCCTTCGCCCACGGGCTTGACGGCATACTCCCACAGGCCGTTGAGGCATTCCCAGTCGGGACGCACCATATCCGGCCGCGGATATTCCTGCCAGACCCGGGCCGGGTCTATATTTTCGCCCCATTCCGTTGTGATATGGCCCGGTACCGGCGAATATGCCCCACATGCAAAACTGCTGCTCAGTAAAGCTATAACCGAAATGGCTAAGAATCTTGTCATAAGTAACTGTTCAAAATTATTTTATATTTTCCTGATCTAATTATTTCAACATTTCCGCGGTAAAATTTTCGAATCTTTTCCTCTCTTCATCAGTCGTGTAGACATCTACACTCCTTCTTCATCGAGAAAAATCTCCTGAAAATTTTCCACCCGGAAATATTAAAATAATTTCGACCAGTTACTTAATGGTAGAATTAAGGTGAAGTGCATTGGGTCGGTTGATTCTTCCAAGAGCAAATTTAATGGATTATTTGCCAAAATGGCACACGCCCCCCAAATATTATTATCTATAGTTCAAAAAGTTGAATCTCAAACGTAGTGTAACCTCTAAATTTAACATCAAAATCAAAAAGGCTTTTCAACTAATAAAAAATTAGCATGATGACACAGTGCTGCCGCCTGAATCGGGCGTATCTTTACACCTTATTATTAATAATGTTAACCATCGTCTCGGGAGCGCTGCTAAGCGTGGCCCGCGCCGACACAGTGATGAACGTAGTTCTTTCCGACAATAGCCGGAAAACACATGCCGTAGCCGATGTGAACAGCATCACCTTCGAGACCTTCGACAGCTACAACCTGATCTACGACGACGAACGCAACCGCTCTTACGGCATAACGGTCGATGGCCCCGACGCCAATAATATATATACGCTTAATATTCCCGCCTCGGCTCCCGAGCGGGTGGTATGGACGCTTCCGCTCAACGCCACTCTGTCGGGCTGCAACTACCGCCTGTCGTTCGCCTACAGCGCGTCGGTGCCGATGGGTGAAGCGAAGGTGGTGCTCTTCGATGAGCAAGGAGCCTGGTATAAGAATCCTGAATCGTCAATCATATCCTCCTCCAGCATAGAAGGAACTGCTTATCCCGGCACCCCGTTTATCTGGTATAACAATACCGGCACCGAGGCATCCACCTGGAAGCATTGCAACTTCGACCTTAGCGCGGCAATCGCGTCAGTGGGATGGAACCAGAACGGCCGTTCGAAAGAATTCTTGCGCCTCGGCTTCGATTTTCCCGCCGGCGCTGCCCCCGGCGATGTCATAATCCGTATAAAAGACCTGCGGCTCGAGCCCTCCGATATGCAGACGGCAACTCCGGCCGACGACGGCCTGGCCGCCTGCGTACCCCTGCGGCTTAATACCGCCTCGCTCTACGATATGACCGCGTCCGAAACCTCGGGCCAGTGGCGCCTCTCCACCACCGGCGGCTCCGACCCCTGGATCTGCACCGAGGCGCTCTCTGCTGCGCTGCCCCCTCGCGCCCGCGTGCTGAGTTTCGAGTACAAGGCTTCGCGTACCGTGCGCGGCATGGTCGCCTATTTCAGCCCCTTCTCCGGCGACCGCAACTGTTATCTTCCCGACCTTAAGGAGTCGCCCGACGAGTGGTGCACCTACTCCGTGGCACTCGACGACGATATCAACCGGCTGAAGTGGGGAGCCGCCGGCGACGTGCTGCGCCTCGACTTTGGCGGAAATCTGGCCGCCGACATAGAAATCCGCAACATCTGCCTGCGCACTCTAAGCGACGACGACCGCGCCCGGATCGCCGAGGAGGCCGAGCAGGCTGCTGCCATCACGGAGCTGGATTCGCGTCTGGCCAAATATTTCCATACCACCTACTCCTCGGAAATCACCCTTGTTGAAGCCACCGACAGCCGAATCCGCATTAAAGGAACCGCTCCATCCGACGGTGGCAAATATGCCATTGCCGAGGTGGCACCCTACGAAGATGCCCTCTTGCTGAAGTCGTTCCATAAATGCGTCGGAAGCATTAAAGGCGAGTTCAGCACCACTTTGCCGCGAATTACCACGCTCGACGGCTTCACCTATGACCGTCTGCTCTCGAAATTCGTCATTGTGCGCACCGACGGTACCGCCGGAGAGCAGATGGTTTCGGCCTGCCGCTACGTCGATGCCGACTGCATCGACCAGAGCAAGGCCGCCGGAAGCGTCGACCTCCCCGACGATATCAAGAAAGGCGGCGAGGCAGTTGTAGGCAAGGTCTACGACGCCGTTGAGATGGGAATGAAAGTTACGCTCGTCGGGATACCCGTGACGGCCGTCATGTGGTCGTCGAAGGAGAAAGCCACTGCCGTCGGCGACGAGGTAATCGAGCACAAATACCTTGGACGCAACTATTATTTCAGCCGCGGATATTTCGAAGATATTCTCGACAAGCATCTCCTGGCTTTGCAGAATGCCGGTATCGGCGTGTTCACCGTGATAACCATCCGGCCCGAATCGCCCTCCGTCCAGGCCTCATACTACAACTACGACCACGACCTGGGAATGCTCATGCTGCATCCGGGTTATTCCGGTCAGGGCACGTTTGCCATGGTCAACCTTTCCACACCCGAAAGTGTGAACTACTATGCCGCCGCGCTCGATTTTCTGGCCTCGCGCTATTCCGACGGCACCCACGGCCGCATCCACCGCTATGTGGTTCACAACGAAATCGACGACCCGCTCAACTGGAACGACTGCGGCATACTTCCGCAGAACGTATATATGGACCAGTTTGTGAAGTCCGCGCGCATGGCCCACAATATCATACGCCAGTATAACAGCTACGCGCAGATTCTCGTGCCCGTAACCCAGCAGTGGACCTTTACCACCACCACCCCGTCGCGCGGTATGCTCTTCGCCGTGCGCGACCTCTTCGGTCTGATGAACAGCTTCTCGGCTGCCGAAGGCGATTTCCACTGGGGCGTCGGCTATCACTCCTATCCCCAGAATTTCCAGAGCCGCACCTGGGAGGATAAACTGGCCACATGGTCGATGAACACCGACTTGCTCACTTTCAAGAACCTCGAGGTGCTCGACAGATGGGCCAAAATGCCGGAAAATATGTATAAAGGTACCGATGTGCGCAACATCTGGCTCACCGAAAACGGCTCAAGCACACCCACCTACAGCGAAACCGAGCTGCGCGAGCAGGCTGCCTGCGCAGCATATGCCCTCAAGAAGGTGCGCAACCTCAGCGCCATCCAGACTCTGATCTGGCACGCTTCGACCGACAACGACGTGGAAGGGAACCTGAATCTCGGCCTCCACTACCGCGAAAATTATACACCCGACCCATGGGGACGCAAGCCCGCGTGGTATGTTTTCCGGGCTTTCGGAACCGCCGACGAAAATGCCGTGCTCGACCCCTACAAATCGGTTGTCGGTATTTCCGACTGGAGCGAAATCATGCACCAGGTTGTCGACTGAACCGCTACGCAACATTAGGTAAAAAAGCATAATCATAGAGATGAAAAAGCTGAACGGTTATCAGCCATACCGCTGTAAATTTGCGATGTAACCTTTAAAGAAAGGCGAACACACATAACACAATCATTAATCATTTTTTTAACACCTAAGTTTAATCAACATGAAATCCAAATTTATTTGTAGTGGAATGGCTCTGGCCGTTGCATTCATGTTGTCGGCAGGCGCTTCGGCCGAGTCGTTAAAACTGAAGGATGTTTCAGGCAATGAAACGAAAGTGGATCTCGCTACGCTGAGCCACATTGATTTCAATGCCAACCAGATGGTGGTTCACGCTACCTCGGGGGAGCATACCTTCAGTCTTGCAGATATCGACCACATGAAGTTCGACATGGAGATGACCGGCATCGAAACAACCGAGGCTACGCTCGACGACCTCAATGTGGCAGTGGAAAACGGTCTGATTTCGGTCACCTCGGCCTCCGGCTCCGCTATTGCCGTGGCAGTCTACAGTATCGGAGGCTATACCGTTGCCATGGAGCAGGGCGAAGGCTTCGTATCTGTCGACCTCAGTCAACTTCCCAAAGGCATCTACATTGTTAAAGCCAACGACAAAACCATCAAATTTATCCGCTAACCCCTTCACATCTGATACAATTACAATGAAAAAAATATTACTCCTTGCAGCCGCAGTGGCTACCGTTGCCGCTTCTGCTCAGGTCGACGAATACCGCATGAAGGTCGCCCTCGCCGACGGCACTTCCGCCAACTATAAAGTGGCCGACATATCCCGCATAGACTTCTTCACCGTTGAGCCCGTAAGCCTTGTGTTTGATGACGAAAGCAACAAGGGCTACAACACCACCGTTTCCAATGCCGATGGCGTCTACAAACTTGATTTCACCACCAGCGCTCTTGAGAATGTTGTCTGGACTAAGGGCTTCGACGCTCTGCAGTCGTCCGACTGGGTGCTCAAGCTTACCTACCGTTGTACGCTCCCTGTAGCAGACCTTTCGTTCATGCTGTTCGATGGAGGATACGGTATGTATAACCCCATTGTAGCAGGCGTAAATTCCGGCGCTGAAGCCAACGTTTGGAAAACCGTAAAAGTCGATCTTAGCTCTGCCATTGAAGCAAACCGCTGGAACCTCGACGGCAAATCCGGAGAGCGTATGCGCATCAACTTCAACGGAATAACCCAACAGGTCTGCACCCTTGAGCTCAAAGATGTTCAGCTCGTGCCGAAATCGCAGGTTGAGGAAGAACCCGTTGCGCTTCCCGCCGTTCCGGTTACTTTCCCCGAAACCGGCAGCAATACTGCTTATGACGTGACAGTAACGACTGCCGACGGTGTCTTCACCATGGCGTTCCCCGCACAGTGGAATGACAACGGTACTATGAAAGACGTTCCTGAATGCGTTGTATGGAGCTCAGGTATCGAAGCTCTGGCTGGCACCGACTATCAGCTCCAGTATACATATCGCTGCACCATACCGATTGAAGAGACTAAGATTATGCTCTTCAAGGCTGAAGGAATGGAGTGGTATGCCATCGCCGGAGATCCTTTCGTAAGAAGCTCAGAGAGTACTGCTGCAGCTGCCAATGAGTGGAAGACCGTGACCATCAACCTGAAGAGCGTTATTGAAACTCACGGCTGGAATATCAACGGCAAAACCGGCGAACGTATCCGCATCGGTTTCGACGGCACCGTCGGCAAAGGTGCCTTCACCCTTGAGCTCAAGGACGTGAAACTCGTTCAGAATAAGTAATCTGATTCCCTGATATCACTACGTTTATTTAGAAGAGGCTGATGCCATTGCAGGCCGGTTCCTGCTCCGGCGTCAGCCTTTTTTATGTCTTTTCCGGCTGCCTCTTATGAGGAATTTCATATTGTCGGGGGATGCAGAACCACACGAAATGTAGGGACGCACGGTCTGTGCGTCCAAATATGATATTTGATTTTCAGCCAGATGCGCGGACGCACGAGCCGTGCCTCCCTACAATATGGGCGAAAATTGGCGTTCTGCAACATCCTCCGGCAGTAACAGGAATATTTTCCGTATATCCTTAAATCTGATTTGTTAAGTAACCGGTCGGAATAATCAGATCAGGAGTATAAAATAATTTTGAACAGTTACTTATAATGGGAGTTACATATCATATTGCTGTGGACCTCGGTGCGACAAGCGGCCGGGTGATTCTCGCATCTTTCAGCGGAACGAAGGTTACTTTTAAGGAAATCTCGCGTTTCAAATATCCTATGCTTCCCGTGGGCGGATGTCTGTTCTGGAATCTCCCGCAGATTTTTCTTGAGGTTAAGACGGCAATCGACTCTGTTATCCGCGATTTCGCCAGGAAAGAGAAGCTGGTTTCTTCGATAGGCATTGATACCTGGGGGTGTGATGTGGCATTTTTCTATAAAGACGGCTCGCTTGCCGGCCTTCCCTACTGCTACCGCAATTCGTTCACGGCAGGTGCCACTGCGCGTTTTGCCGGGGAAATGCCTCCCGAAGAGCTCTACAGCCGCACGGGCATTCAGTTTCTCGACTTCAACACTCTGTTTCAGCTCTACTGCCTGCGCAGCCTGAAACCAAAACTGCTTCAGGCTGCCGACTATATTCTCTTTATGCCTGATGCGCTGATTTATATGCTTACGGGCGAAGTGGTAACGGAATTTACCGTGGCGTCGACCTCACAGATGCTCAACATCAATACCGGCGAGTTCGACCCCGACCTGCTTGCGATTCTGGGCCTTGACCGCCATCGCTTCGGCCGCATGGTGCAGCCGGGCGAAGTGGCGGGCACCTACCGCGGTGTGCCGGTGGTGGCCGTTGCCAGCCACGATACGGCTTCGGCTGTGGCGGGAATCCCCACCCCCGATTCCAAATATGCCTATCTCAGTTGCGGCACCTGGGCGCTGCTCGGCGTGGAGCTGCCGCAGCCAAAAGCCGGTCCGAAGGCTTTCCGCTATAATTTTACCAACGAGGGCGGAATCAACGGCACAACCAGGCTGCTGAAGAATATCTGCGGAATGTGGATTTTCGAACGTATTCGCTCCGAATTCGGTCAGGATGATACCGACATCAACCTGCTGGCAGCCCTCTGCCACGATTCAGACCTCGACACTCTGATTAATCCCGACGATCCGGTGTTCTCCAACCCCGAGAGTATGTCGGAGGCTATACGAATCTACTGCGAGTCGAATTCGCTTGCCGCGCCGAAAAATCTGGCCGACTATATCCGCGTGATTTACCGCAGTCTGGCCCACCGCGTGGCCGAGGTGATGGGGCTTCTGCGCGAGGTTTCGCGCGAACCTGTGGAACGCCTTCACGTGATTGGCGGCGGCTCGCGCAATTCGCATCTCATGAAGATGCTCGCCGACGAAACCGGCCTGACCATTGTGGCAGGGCCGGCCGAATGCACAGCCCTGGGCAATGTTCTGGTGCAGTTGAGCAGTTTGAATCCCGACGTCGATATCCGCGACATTGCCATAAAATCAACCGAAACAATAACCTATAATCCACAACGATGAACGAACAAGCAATTCTGAAGGCTTACGAGATAGCCCGCGAACGCTATGCGGAACTCGGAGTCGACACCGAAAAGATTATGCAGCAGATGCAGGATTTCCACTTGAGTATGCACTGCTGGCAAGCCGACGACGTGACCGGCTTCGAAAATCAGGGACCGCTTACGGGCGGAATTCAGTGCAACGGCAATTATCCCGGAAAGGCCAATGATATCGACCAGCTGCGCCAGGATATCCTCTATGCCATGAGCCTTATTCCCGGGAAGCACCGCCTTAATCTCCATGAAATCTATGGCGACTTCAAGGGGAAAAAAGTAGACCGCAACGAGGTGACTCCCGAGTATTTTGAAAGCTGGATTCAGTGGGGCACACAGCATGACGTGAAGCTCGACTTCAATTCCACATCGTTCTCACACCCTAAGAGCGGCGACCTCACTTTGGCCAATCCCGACAAGGGGATACGCGATTTCTGGGTGGAACATTCCATGCGCTGCCGCGAGATTGCCCAGGCTATCGGCGAGGCTCAGCACGACCCCTGCATTCTCAACACATGGGTACACGACGGATCTAAAGACCTCACTGTATGCCGCTATTACTACCGCGAACTGCTCAAGGAATCGCTCGACCGGATTTTCGAACATCCCTACGACTGGATGAAGGATACCGTGGAATCGAAAGTGTTCGGTATCGGGCTTGAAAGCTATACCGCAGGCTCCAACGACTTCTACACCGCCTACGCCTCGAAGCGGGATATGATGATAACGCTCGACACGGGCCATTTCCATCCCACTGAATCCGTGGCCGACAAGGTCTCGGCAATGCTCCTTTTCGTGCCCGAACTGATGCTCCACGTGAGTCGCCCCGTGCGCTGGGACTCCGACCACGTGACCATTATGGACGATCCCACGCTCGACCTCTTCAGCGAAATTGTGCGCGCCGGCGCCCTCAACCGCGTGCACTATGGACTCGACTATTTCGACGGCACTCTTAACCGTATCGGTGCCTACGTAATCGGCAGCCGAGCCGCCCAGAAATGCATGCTCCGCGCTCTGCTCGAACCTACCGACAAGCTGTGTGCCTACGAATTGGCCGACCGTAAATTCCAGCGTCTGGCCATGCTCGAGGAGGCCAAATGTCTCCCCTGGAATGCCGTATACGATATGTTCTGCCTGCGCAACGGCGTGCCTGTGGGCAACGACTACATCCGCGAGGTGGAAAAATATGAAACCGAAGTCACGTCGAAACGATGATTCTTATCGGTCTGCTCATTATAGCCGTCGGCGCTTTCTGCCAGTCGAGTTGCTACGTGCCCATCCGCAAAATCAGGCAGTGGAGCTGGGAAAGCTACTGGATTGTGCAGGGGGTGTTCGCATGGCTGGTGCTCCCGCTGCTCGGCGCTATGCTGGCTGTGCCGCAAGGCCATTCGCTGGCTGAGCTTTTCGGCGATGCGGCACCGTTCAGCCTGTGGATGACCATGGCATTCGGTGTGCTCTGGGGCATCGGCGGCCTCACTTTCGGGCTGTCGATGCGCTATCTGGGCGTTGCCCTCGGCCAGTCGATAGCTCTGGGCACCTGTGCGGCCCTGGGCACGGTGATGGGCCCCGTGCTGCTCAATGTATTCTTTCCTGAAACACACCCTCTGCATATGCTTACGGCATCAGTGCTTATTGGAGTGGCCGCCACGCTCGTCGGTATCGCCATTATCGGTGTGGCGGGCTCGATGAAGGCCTCCGCGCTCAGCGAGGAGGAGAAAAAGAAGGCGGTGGCAGATTTCAACTTCCCCAAGGGGATCGCCATCGCCCTGCTTGCAGGATTCATGAGCGGTTGCTTCAATGTAGGACTGAATTTCGGCGCCGGTATCAATTTCGGTGCCGCCACCGACCCCATGTTCCGCGCGCTTCCGGCCATTTTCCTCGTAACGCTGGGCGGATTTGTCACCAATGCCGTCTACTGCTTCTGGCAGAATACTAAAAACCATACATGGGGCGACTACACGCGCGGCGGTGTGGCCGTGCTGGCCAACAATCTGCTTTTCTGCCTCCTGGCCGGTGCGCTATGGTACAGCCAGTTCTTCGGCCTCTCGCTCGGCCAAAGTTTTCTGGTCGGCTCGCCGGCGCTGCTCACGCTGTCGTTCTGCATCCTCATGGCGCTCAACGTGGTGTTCTCCAACGTGTGGGGCATCATACTCCATGAGTGGCAGAATTGTTCGCGGGCCACTGTTGTGGTGCTTGTTGTCGGAATAGCCGTTCTCATATTTTCCTGTTTCCTACCGCAACTAATTTAAAGAAAGATGTACTCCATACTCCTCGACCGGCCCGCTCTGAAGGCTGAAATCGACCGCGTGGCCGAAGTGGCCGGTTACCTCTGGCAAAAAGGCTGGGCTGAACGCAACGGCGGCAATATCACCGTTAATGTAACTGATTTTGTCGACGACGTCATGCGGCAGCTCCCTTCGCTGGGTGCCCCGGTGGCTATCGGCCTTACGCTCCCCTCCCTTAAGGGTTGCTGGTTCTACTGCAAAGGCACGCAGAAGCGTATGCGCGACCTTGCGCGGTATCCCATGCAAAACGGTTCGCTGATACGAATCACCCCCGATTGCGCCCACTACGAAATAGTGGCCGACGAGCCGGTGAAGCCCACTTCCGAACTCCCCTCGCATCTGGCCGTTCACAACTATCTGATTGGCAAGGGGTCGCCCTACCGGGCTTCGCTCCATACCCATCCCATTGAGCTTGTGGCCATGAGCCATAATCCTGAATTCCTGAAAAAAGACGTGCTAACCCGCCTGCTGTGGTCCATGATTCCCGAAACAAAGGCCTTTGCTCCGCGCGGTCTCGGAATCGTGCCATATATGCTCCCCTCGTCGACCGAACTGGCCGACGCCACAATTGAGGCCATCGACGACGACTACGACGTGGTGATGTGGGAAAAGCACGGCGTTTTTGCCGTGGATACCGACATTATGAGCGCCTTCGACCAGGTCGACGTGCTCAATAAGTCGGCTAACATCTATATGTGTGGCCGCTCTATGGGCTTCGTCCCCGGCGGTATGACACCTGCACAGATGCAGGAAATCTCCGACGTTTTTCATCTTGCAAAATAATCCCGCCTCCGGACCAGGCGCCACGCTTGCTGCCCGCACTCCCGCTGCTTTATGCTGTCGGGTGTGCGGGCAGTCGCACTGACGCCCGAAAAGGATTTATCATCATTTTGGAAGATTCTAATTTTTTACCAAAACATTCTAAAAAATAAACGTAATATATAACCAATGATAGTTTACCTTTAATTTTGTGTTAGGATGAATAACACGCTGAAAGGAAAATATCTGGAGCCCTCCGAGCACGACAGCCTCTGGGGGCTTGAAACTACCTGTATCGGAACGCAGCAGATAGGCATTCAGGCGGCGTATCCGCCACGGTTTCATCCAAGTGAATATCACCTTGATTCGGAAAACGGAAGAGTCCTCGACGAGTATCAGCTTGTATATCTGGTGTCTGGAAACGGTATGTTCGAGTCAAGGCATTGCCCGCTGCGCAAAATTCAGTCGGGCGACATTTTCATGCTTTTTCCCGGCGAATGGCATTCCTATAAGCCTCTTTCCGATACCGGCTGGGAGGAGTACTGGGTAGGATTCCGCGGAAAGGAGATGGATAATAAGGTGGCAAACGGGTTTTTCAATGTTCATTCCCCGGTGTTTCGCATCGGCCTTTCGGTGGAACTTGTGAACCTCTATTCAAACATTCTCGACATTTCGCAGAAGCAGCCGCCTGGCTGCCAGGCCTATATCTCGGGCATGGTGAGCCATATGCTTGGCCTGATCTATTCGCAGAGCATGCAGGTGAAAGATAATACTCCCCAGGTCGAGGAAATGGTGAAACTGGCTAAAATTTATATTTCGGCAAATCTGCAGTGTCCGCTTTATTCCACTCAGGTGGCTCAGCACCTCAAGGTGAACCATCTCTATTTCTGCCGGCGCTTCAAGCAGTACACCGGATTCAGTCCGTCGCGCTACATCCGCGAAATGCGTATCCAGCGCAGCAAGCAGTTGCTCTGCACTACAAGTCTCAACAGCCAGCAGATTGCCTACGACTGCGGATTCGAAAGCTCGGGTTATTTCTGTATGGCTTTCAGAAAATCAGTGGGGATGACTCCTCTGGAATATCGTAGGCTCGTGTGTAGCAATGACGCCCCGCGCACCTGATTTCTCAAAACTTAGATAATGATGGCACAGCCGGCACAGAAACGATGCCGGCTGTGGCGCTTTTTACGCCTTTTGCGGTGGCTTTTACCGTGATTTTGCCGGCGTCGGCGGTTGAGCGCAGTATGAGCATAGCTTCGCCGCGGAAAGTGGTGCGGCTATTGCCGACGAAGGATTCATCGCTCAGGAGGTTGGCGTTGCTTACGGCCTGAATGGTTGCCGGCCCGTCGACGTGGAATTGCAGCTTCATATCTTTGTCGGGCACTGTATGGCCGTTGCGGTCGGTAATTCTGAAGCGGATATAAGCCAGGTCCATCCCGTTGGCGGCAATTACTGCGGTATCGGTTTCGGCAACGATAGCGTAAGGCTGAAGGGCCGTATGCATGCTGTCGCGTGCGGTTTCACATCCGCCGGCATAACCTGCGGCGAGGATTTCACCGGGTTCGTAGGCTACCTCCCACGTCAGTCGCGGCGGCTGCCCTGCAGGTGGCAGACTGCGCCGTCCGAGGCTCCGGCCGTTGAGAAAAAGTTCGGTTTCAGGGCAGTTCGTCATAACCTGTACGCGCAGGGTGTCGCCCGTGGCGTAGTTCCATCCGCGTTCCATATATTTTCCCGGGAGTTTAAGGTCGTTCCATACTATCCCTCCCTCGAGCCGGGCGGCCACAACGGCCATTTTCACCATCGGCTCGGCTGAGGTGAAACTCCGCACGCTGTAGCCGGCAGGTTTCATCCTGTTGTCGGTGTCAATAAGCCCCAGAATCCATCCTTTCATAGGCCATGCCACGGATTCACCGAGATAATCGGTGCCTCCCCAGTAGAAGTGGCCGATAGGGTAGGAGTGGTCGAAATTGAAATAATCGTAGCCGGAATCGCCCACGGCCAGTTCGCTTGCCATGAATATCAGTTGCGGATAGCGCGCGTGGTCGCGCCCCCACATATATTCGGTGTAGTTGGTGGCGACCACATCGCTATGGAATGAGAAGGGATGCGGCTCGGTTGAAGTGAAATCCTTGGAGTTGAAGGGTGTTTTCGACCCCTGTCGCGCCGGATACTGTCCGACGGCCGAGGGACGCGTGGGGTCAGCCTGCCTGATGAGCGAGGTTATGAATTTCAGACGCTCTACTCCTGCTTCGGGCTCTCTGGAGGCATCGATTTGCTCGTCGACCTCGTTGCCCGCACCCCAGATGAACACTGATGGATGGTTGCGGTCGCGGCGTATCCACCGGAGCAGGTCGGACGTCACCTCGGGGGCTTTTTCAGGGCTGAAGGCATCGCCCGGACCGTAGAAGCTGTTGCCCCACTTGTCAAGCATTTCGTCGTAGACGAGTATGCCATGGCGGTCGCACCAGTCGAGTACGAACTGAGGATACACATTGTGGCTCAGACGCAGGGCATTGCATCCCAGGCTGTCGACCACGGTGCGTAGGCGTCGCTCCCATGCCGCATCGAACGACGCGCACCCAAGCGGCCCGAGTTCGCTGTGGAGGCATACACCGTGAAGATACTCTCTGCGGCCGTTGATAATCAGACCGCTGTCGGCCGAAAGCTCGATGCGGCGGATTCCGAAGGGGGTCGTGTAGATGTCGTCTTGCTGTCCTGTGCTGCCCACGAATGATTCGGCGCGGTAAAGCCTGCCGCAGCCAGCGTCCCAAAGCTGCGGATCTGCAATTTCAAAGTTCTGGCGGAAGATGTAGGTTTCGCGTGGTGCCAACGGGGCGCAGGCGGTATGTTCGCCGGCCTTCAGTCCGTCGGGGTCGAAAATCCGGGTGGTAAGAGAGCAGAAAGCCGAATCGGGCAACGTGTTGACCACAGTCGTCTCAACCGAGGCAACGGCCCGGTGTTTTTCGGCCACCGGGGTGGTGATTCGAGTGCCGTAGAGGTCTACGTGAACCGGCGGTATTATAGTAAGCCATACATTGCGGTCGATTCCCTCGCCATTGTACCACCGCGAGGTGGGCGCGCCGGTGTTGTCGTAGCTTACGGCTATCAGGTTGTCGCCTTCGCAGAGCAGGTCGGTGACGTCGTATTCAAAGGGCATGTAGCCGTTGCTCACGGCCGTCGGACCGCAGAGACGTCCGTTTACGTAGACCCGTGTGCAGCGGTAAACGCCTTCAAATTCCAATATTACGCGTTGTCCTTCCCATTGGCTGCGGTAGGGGAGGTGGCGGCGGTACCATCCGGCTCCCCGCTCGAGAAATCCGTTTTGCGCGAGGGCATTCCCACGGCTGAACGAACCCGCTATGGCGGCGTCGTGCGGAAGGTTTACCGTAGTCCAAGTCCTGTCGGAGAAATCAGGCGATTCAGCCCCGGCAATATTTTCGCGGATAAATTTCCAGCCCAGATTCAGGCTCTCTTTGCGATGGCCTGAGTAGTCGCTGCCGAAAGCGTAGGCCGCGGAATCAGGAGGTGCGGCAAAAGCTGTCAGTGCAGTGATAGCTTCAATTATCAGAACGCAAAGCGAGGAAATTCTGCGAATATAGAAATTATTCATATCTGAGCCTGTAAAGATGGTGAAGATGCCTCAGCGGATTTCAATGTTGGTGGAAAGCAACGGTGTACGCGAGTCGCGGCAAACCTCGATTGCGTATTTTCCGGGGTCAAGCCGCCAGTCGCCTTGCGTAACGTCGTAGACCGAGAATGCGTCGCTGTCAAGACAGAAGTCAACATCGGCGGCCGCGCCAGCAGGGATGAAGAGCTTGCGGAAAAATTTCAGTTCGTGGGCCGGCCGTTCGACCGACGGATTGAGCGGGCGCACGTAGATTTGTACGGTCTCCCAGCCGTCTCGGCTGCCGGTGTTGGACACGCGGACGCTTCCGAGGGCTCCGTGCCCTTCGGGAGTTGCTGCGGCTGTCAGGCCGGAATAGTCGAAAGTAGTGTAGCTCAGACCGTAGCCGAAGGGAAAGAGCGGAGCTGTGTCGGCCGTGTCGAAGTAGCGGTAGCCCACGTTAAGCCGTTCGGTGTAGAGCACGTTGAGCGCATCCTCGCGCGCGAAGCGCCGGCATGGATAGTCGTCCAGACGTTTAGCCCATGTGAAGGGCATGCGGCCCGACGGGTTTATGCGCCCCAGCAGCGCTTCTGCCACGGCAGTGCCTCCCTCCATGCCCGGATACCATGCTTCGGTGAGCGAGGCCACCGAGGGGAGCCAGTCGGAAATTTCGAGCGGTGAGCCGTTGATGAGTACCACGTGGGTGTTGGGATTAACGCTGGCAATGCGCTGAATCACGCGTGTCTGTAGCTCGGAGAAAGCGAGCGAGGTTTTGTCGCGCCCTTCGGTGTCGATGCTGTGGTCGATACCGCCCACGAATACCACGGCGTCGGCGCGCTTGGCAGCCTTGTCGATTTTGTTCCATTGTCCGCGGGCAAACTCCGTGTCGGGCCCCTGCCACTCTACGCGCAGGGCGCCGTCGCCGCTCTCGCGCCGGTAGATGATGCAGAGGCGGAGCATCTCTCCTTTGCGCAAATCGAGGTCGGCGGTTGTCACCGGTTCGAAAAATTTCCCGGCGATAGTGACAGGGGCGCCGGCCCATTCGTTGTTGTATACGAAGGCCAGACCGCCCCCGGCGGTGAAGCGGAAGGAATATTTGCCGTCGACGGGCGCCATGAATTTCATTTCGAAGCGGGCTTCGCCGAATTCCTCGGCTGTCAGGGCCGGTGTGGGAGACTTCATCTCCCACATGAAATCGATACTTCCTATGGTATCGGTGGCTGCGGGCGTCCCGCTCCCTTTGGCGAAATACTGGGCGGCAAACCCTTCGGCGCCTGGCGAAACTTCGGCCTTAACGGGGCGGTATCCGCCCAAATCATCGAATGATATATAACTTACACGACTGTCGCCCAGGGCGTTGCGCAGCCCTTTGAGCACAGTCACCTCGTAGGGCGACTCCATCCACGAGCTTCCGCCCATGCCTCCCATGCAGAATCGTTTGTCCGCGTTGGGGCCGATTACCAGCACGTTTTTCAGTTTCTTTTCGTTGAGCGGTAGGGCGTTCCGGTCGTTTTTCAGGAGCGTGATTCCCTGTCGCGCCGTTTCCAGAGCAATCCGGTGGTTTTCGGGCGTGGAAAATCCCGCGCCTTTGGTGCGGTCTTCGCGGTCGAGAATACCGATGAAATCGTAGACGCGAAGCACGCGGCGCACTTTGTCGTCGATTACTTCCATGGGCACGCGTCCGGCCTTCACCGCCTCAAGCAAGGGGGTGCCGAATCCGCATCCGTCGCCACCGGGCATCGAAACGTCCAGGCCGGCCCAGGCTGCTTTTTCAGTGGAGCGCGTCTGAAGCCAGTCGGTCATCACGAATCCGCGGAATCCCCAGCGGTTTTTAAGTATATCCGTGAGCATTTTGCGGCTGTCGCTTACGAATTCGTAGTTCATGCCGTTAGCCGAGGTCATGATGGTCTGAATGTCGGCTTTCTGCACGGCGGCTTTGAATGCCGGGAGGTAGATTTCGTGCATGGTTCGGTCGTCGATAACCGACATGTAGTCGTTGCGGTTGTTTTCGCGATTGTTGCAGGCGTAATGTTTCAGGCATGCTGCAACCCCCTGGCTCTGAATGCCTTTTATCTGAGCTGCTGTAATAGCGCTGTTCAGGCAGGGGTCTTCGGTGTAGTATTCGAAGAATCGGCCGCAGAGCGGATCGCGCAGAATGTTGCAGGCCGGCCCGAGCAGGATGCGCCGGTCGATTGCGCGGCTCTCCTCACCCATCACCGCTCCGGCTTTTTCTATGGTTTCAGGATTCCAGGTGGCTCCCATCAGTATGCCTGAGGGGAAGGCTGTGCTTCCGCCCTGGCCGTTGGGGCCGCGAGGACCGTCGCACCAGCCCACTTCGGGTATGTTCAGGCGCTCCACGCCGCGAAAGTGCATGAAGTTGCCGTAGCATAGGCCCACTTTTTCTTCGAGAGTCATTTGTGAGACAATACTGTCAATTTTCTGCTCGTCGGCTGCACGGGTGCATAGAGCTGCCAGAAGGCAGAGACTGAGAATAATTGCTTTGATTGGCATATTATCGGGTTAGAGGGTTGTCGTGCTGTTAGTTTTCGAATTTATACGTGCCGGAACCGATTTCGGCAAGCCAGCTATCGCCGGCATCGGCCATCCGAACCATACCTTCGGTTTTGGCCGGACAGCGCACGAAGAATTTCTTGGGAAGATAAACCGATGCGCGGCAGTTGGGCGGCACTGTGATATTCCAGCGGAGTGTATCGTCGGCAGAACGGCGCCAACTGCTGCGGATTTCGCCCGAAACGGATTTATAGGTGGCATCGACTTTTCCCAGACCCGCCGGGAAGCAAGGTTGCATCAGAATATGGCGGAATCCTTCGGAATCGTCGGCATTGCGTATGCCGGCCAGGTCTTCATAGTACCATATCAGCAAATCACCGAGAAGCATCACGTGGTTGGCTGAATTCATGTCGGGTGCGGCGGTATCTCCGTTCCAGAGTTCCCAGATGGTAGTGGCTCCCCGCCTCAGCATATATCCCCAGCTGGGATAAGTGAGGTTGGTGGCCAGGCGGAAGGCGAGGTCTTTGCGCCCGTGCCGAGCGAGGGTGCGCATCAGATACTGCACTCCCACCACTCCGGTGCTCACGTGGCCTTGCCGCTCCACTTCGGTTTTGTAGACAATGTTGTTCATCACGCGTTCCGCGCTCCCTTCGGGCACAAGGCCGTAGAAGAGCGGAATGAGGTTGCCCGTCACCGCATTGTTGCCATAGCATCCGCGTTCGGCATCAAACAGAACACGGTTCAGCCCTTCTCGAAGTTGACCGGCCAGATCAAGATAGGCCGGGGCGTCTTCGGGACAGCCGGCTATCTGAGCAAACTCGGCCATAAGCCGGAGCACGTGGTAGAATTTGGCCGTGCTGATGATGCGGCCGTCTGGTTTGCGCGTCGGGTCGTTGGAATGAATAAGTTCGGGCGATTCTGGCGGCAGACACCAGTCGCCGAACACGTCGCGCGTAAATACCCCGTCGCTGATATAGTTGCACATCAGGTCGACCCAGCGCTTCATCGATGGGTAGTGGGTCGTGATGGCCGAACGGTCGCCGAACTGCCGCCGCAGCATTTCGGCCGCGAGAATGAAGGCGCTCGACCAGCTGACGTCGTCGGCGCGGTCGTTCCAGTATTGCGGCGCCACAATCGAAATCCATCCTTCGGGGGTCTGGGTCTTCTCGATATCGTCAATCCATTTCCTGTAGAGCAGGCTGTTGTCGAAAAGGAAACTTTCGCCGAAGCATCCGGTGGTGCGATCGCCCAACCAGCCGTGGCGTTCGTCGCGCTGGGGGCAGTCGGTGGGCATGTTGCGGTAGTTGCCGCGGATTCCGCGGCAGGCATTCATCCAGACGCCGTTGAGCACCTCATTGTCTGATTCGAATGTGCCGATGGTTTCCATACGGTCGTACATCACTTCGGCTGTGAAATCGTCGGGCGACGGGAGACGTTCAAGTCCGTCGATCTCCACATAGCGGAATCCGTGGAAAGTGAACGAAGGTGCCCAGCAGAATGTGCCGTCGGCCGCCGGGGTATAGATGTCGGTGGCTTTTGCCGACCGTAGATTCTCCACATAGAGCGTGCTGTCGGGATTGAGAAGTTCGGAAAAACGCATCACTACAGGCTGATTCTTATTCCCGAATCCGCAGATTCTCAGGCGCCCCACGAGATTCTGACCCATATCAAGCAATATTTTGCCCGACTGAAGCCGATTTACGGATATGGGCTTCACGCGTTCCATAACCGTAATCGAGGGACACGGCTGGGCGAGCAGTTCTCCTTTGGGAGCTTCCATTGTGTCGGCATTTTTCCAGAGGGAATCGTCGTAGCCCGGCTCAGACCATCGGCCCAGTTCGAGGCGCGAATCGTATTCTTCGCCGTCGTATTCGTTGTTGGCAATGATGGGACCTTTCGACGTTACTTTCCAACTGCCGTCGGTAGATATAACGTCGACGGTGGAATCTTCATATTCAATTACGAGTTGCGAAAGAAGTCTCGGCAGTCCGAAGCCTGCAATCGGCTTACCCTGTGCTCTGAGCCAGAAATACCGGCCGTTGCCCAGTGCGACTCCCAGCGCGTTGGCGCCGCGGCGTAGCATCGCGCTGACGTCGTAGGTGTTGTAGTAGACTTTACGGTCGTAGTAGGTCAGCGCCGGGGCCAGAAAGTCGGTGCCTACGCGCTGACCGTTGATGTAGGGTTCGCAGGCACCCACGCCACTGATGTAGAGCATGGCCCGGCTGACGGGCTTTTCGGTCGTGAATTCCTTGCGCAAATATCTGGCGGCAAGACGCGTGTGGAGGCTGTCGCGGTTTTCGCCGGGGTTGGAGAGCGCATCTTCGCCAATCCAGCATCCCCGCCAGGAGTCGGCTGCGGGAGCTGTGGAAAAACGCTGCGGACGGCTCCATCCGGTTGTGCCGGCATTAGTGTAGGCTTTCGCCTGCCAGAAATAATCGCTGGCGGCTTGTAACGGCTCGCCGGCGTAGGTGGCCTGCATGGCGTCGGAGGCTACCCGGCCGCTTTCCCACACAGTCTTTTTTGTTTTTCCGCATACCACTTTGATTTCCCATCCGGTCTGCTTCACGCCCCGTTGCCCGGAGCTCAGATACCAGGAGAATGTCGGCTTGGCCACGGCCACGCCCAGTGGTTCCTGCTGCATCTGGCAGCGTGTGTGCTCCAGACCGACGGCTTTCCCCGCTGCAGGCATCATTGCAGTCGCCAATACCAAAAATATTATGATACGGTTCATATCTGTATGGTTATTCGGCGTTTAAACGAAATGCGCGCGTTTCCACCTTTGCCGAGTTTGGCCCGACCATCACCTCGAAATCGCCGGGTTCGGCCACGTAGTTGAGAGATGAATTGTAGAATTTGAGTTGCTCGGGGGTGATGGTGAACGTCACGTCTTTTGTCTCGCCGGCTTTGAGGCTTATGCGGGCAAAATCCTTGAGCTGCTTCACCGGGCGCGAAACGCTTCCGACGATATCGCGGATATACAGCTGCACGATTTCGTCGCCGGGGCGTGCTCCTGTATTTGTCACGCCTACGGTCACGGTAATGCTGTCGCCGGGAGCCATTGTCTCGCTGCTGAGCTTCATGGGCGAGTAGCTGAAGTCAGTGTACGACAGGCCGTAGCCGAAGGGGTAGAGCGGCGTGGAAGGTCCGTCGATGTATGAACTGGTAAATTTGGCGAAGTTGTTGCCGTCGGCTATGCGTCGCCCAGTGGGGAGTTCGTCGTAGTGAATCGGAATCTGGCCTACGCTGCGCGGAAACGATGCGGTGAGTTTGCCCGAAGGGTTCACGTCTCCGAAAATCACGTCGGCCAAAGCGTCGCCGGCTTCGCTTCCGGGGAACCAGGCGTTGAGTATGGCCGGCACATTGCGGCTCTCCCAGTCGAGCACGGTGGGCCGTCCCATAAAATATACGAGTACCACCGGTTTGCCTGTGGCAAGGAGCTTTTCGAGCAGTTGCCGCTGGGCCGCCGACATGCTGAGGTCGGTGCGCGAGCTGCTTTCGCCGCTCTCCATTTCGTGTTCGCCGAGAAATGCCACTACCACGTCGGCCTCCCGGGCCACGCGCAGGGCTTCTTCGGTGTCTGCCTCGGTGCCGGACTGAAGCCGGAAGCCGGGCTCCTTGTCGTAAACGTAGTTTTTCACCTGCCAGTCGTTTCCTCCGTCGGCAAAAGCGCATCCGCGGGCATAGAGGATTTCAGCCTTATTGCCCACGGCATTGCGGAAGGCATCGAGGATGCTGGTGTAGCGCTCCGGTTGTCCGGGAAAACTCCATGTGCCCTGAATCGCGCGGGTATCGGTAAGTATGGGCCCTATCAGAGCTATTTTTCCGCTTTTTTTCAGCGGGAGAATGTTGCCTTCGTTTTTCAGAAGCACCATCGACTTCGCGGCGAGGCTGCGCGCGGCGTCGCGGTGGGCGCGGGTGTAGATCTGTTTTGCCGGCCGGGAGGTGTCGCAGTATTTGTAGGGGTCGGCGAAGAGGCCGAGCTTATATTTCGCCTCAAGGATGCGCCGGCACGCCAGGTCGATCTGTTCGGGCGAAATGCGCTTTTGCTCAACCGAAGTGGCAAGATTCTGCATATAGCATTCCGAGCCGAGGTCCATATCGAGACCAGCGTTTAGAGCCAGATCTGAAACGTCCTGGCGGTTGCCCATGCCGTGAACCACCATTTCGGCCACCGAGCTTGCATCGCTCACTACGAAACCGTCGAAACCCCACTGGTCGCGCAGCAAATCGGTCAATAGCCAGCGGTTGCCGGTGGCGGGGATGCCGTCGACCACATTAAACGAACTCATGGCCGACCCCACGCCGGCATCTATGGCCGCTTTATAAGGCGGCAGATATTCGTTGAACATTCTCAGGCGGCTCATATCCACTGTGTTGTAGTCGCGTCCGGCCTCCGGGGCGCCATAGAGGGCCACGTGCTTCACGCAGGCCATGATATTTTCAGGGGAGGCGTAGGCCGGAGTGCCCTGATAGCCTTTCACCATGGCCTGAGCGATGCGCGAACCGAGAAGGACATCTTCGCCCGAGCCTTCCGACATACGCCCCCACCGCGCGTCGCGGCTGATATCCACCATGGGCGAGAAGGTCCAGTTTATTCCGTCGGCGCTTGCCTCCTGCGCAGCTATGCGTGCAGACTCTTCGATGGCCTCCATATCCCAGCTGCACGATATGCCCAGCGGGATGGGAAACACCGTCACGTAGCCGTGGATTACGTCGAGGCCCACCAGCAGCGGTATGCCCAGACGGCTGTCTTCTACGGCAATCTTCTGCAGGTTGGTTACAGCATTTACATCCTTGAGGTTGAGAATACCGCCGACTTCGCCTTTGCGCAGGCGCGAAGCCACATCGCTTTCGGCAATGGGTCCGGTGTAGATGTCACCGGCACCGCATAGGTTCAGCTGTCCGATTTTTTCCTGCAATGTCATTTCCGACATGAGCGAATCTACGAAATGCTTCATCCCGGGGTACCTTTCGGCTCCGATTGCGGGGAGCGCGGCTGCCAGCAGCGTGGCTCCGGCCAGAAAGATATGGTGACGTTTCATAAGATTATGGATTTAGATGTCAAGAGTGTAAGTGCCTGGACCGTATTCTTTGGTTTCGGTCTGTCCTGGCAGAGTCACGCTGGCGCGTGCGCCTTCGGGAACGGTGAAATTCCAGCGGCAGCGGTCGCCTTCGTATTTCCACCGGCTGCTGATTTTGCCGGCGGGTGATTTGTAGACGGCGTCGAGCGAGCCCAGACGCGGGTCGGGCACCGGTTTCATGATTATATGGCGGAATCCGGGTTCTTTGGGGTCGGCGGCGATGCCGGCGGCGGTTTTCCACAGCCATTCGCACACGCAGCCGTAGGCGTAGTGATTGAAGCTGTTCATACCGGCCGGGCCCATCCCCTTGTCGGCCATGTAGCTGTTCCAGCGCTCCCAGATTGTGGTGGAGCCGTTGTCTACGGAATAGAGCCAGCTCGGATTGCGGCGCTGGAAAAGCAGTTCGTAGGCCACGTCGGTCATGCCGTTTTCCGTAAGTGTGTTCATCAGGATGGAAGTGCCGAGAAATCCTGTCTGCAGGCAGTTGCCGTGGGCTTTGAAGTTTTCGCGCAGGCGGTCGGTCATGGCTTTTTTGGCATCACCGTCGACGAGCTTGTTTTTCAGCGCGAAAAGTGCAGGAGTCTGCATGGTGTTGAGAATTTCGGTCTTGAAAGTACCGTCGGGATTAATCAGGTCGTTCTGTAGATGGCGGCGCACTTTCTGGGCCATCTCGCGGTAGGGTGTGCTGTCCTTGCCTATGGCTTCGGCCATATCAGCCATCATTTCGGCATCGCTCAGCCAGTAGCATGAGCTGAGGAAAGCCCAGTAGCCGAAAGCTTCGGGGCGGATAGCCACGCCCTCGGGAGTCTCCATGTGAACACCTCCCGAAGCCCATTCAAGCGGCTCGTAGCTCAGCCAGTCGGCCCATTCTACGTTGCTGTTCTCGGTGATAAGCTTGGTGTGGTCGTAGCCGGTTTCGTCTACGTGGCGCATGAAACTCTCCATCGAATTCCAGCTCTGAGCCACCACGGCGGTGTCGCCAAACTGTTTCAGCATAATCCAGGGAACGATTACGCCGGCGTCGGCCCAGCCGAAACGCATGCGCTCGCCTTCCACGCCATATTGCGCCCATGGAGCCACGCCCGGATAGGCGCCGGTTTCCGTCTGGGTGTCGCTCACATCGCGCATCCATTTGCGGAAAAAGTCGCGGGTGTCGGCAAAGAAAGAACCTGTTTCGGCAAATACATGCGTGTCGGCCATCCATCCCAGACGCTCGTTGCGCTGAGGGCAGTCGGTAGGCACGGAGAGATAGTTGGAGCGCTGCCCCCACACGGTATTGGAGATGAGGCGGTTGATGAGCTCGTTGCCGGTGTGGAGCGTCCCGGTTTCCATGTCCTGCGAGATCGAGGAGATGGGAACCGAAACTATTCGACTGATTTCTACTGGCTTATCGGCCGAAACGGATACGTAGCGGTAACCGAAGAAAGTGCATTCGGGGCGGAAGGAGGCTTCTTTGCTGTCGGCAAAGGTGTAGCGCAGAATCATCCCGGAGTCGGGGATGCGGAGATTGCGGCGGTGAACGCTCCCTTCGGGGCCGTCCATGCCGCGCGAGTGGGCCCCGTTGCCGTCGTTGAGCAGTTCGCCCGGCAGGCAGGTGAGATTGGCGCCCTCTTCGGATTTAAACGAAAATTCTGGCACTCCGGCGCAGTTTTGGCCGAAATCCACTACGAGCGTTTCGCCCGGCTTAAGGCTGATTTTGTCGCCGGCTTTATAGGTGCGCAGTTTGTGCACCTTACCGTAGGCGTCAGCAGCGGCTCCGTCGGCATCTTTCCATACGTAGATTTCTACAGGGTTGAGAATCAGGTCGTCGCGGAAATATACCTCCCCACCTTCCGATGGGAGAATCTCGCCTTGAAATTCGGTGTTGATTTCAGGTGTTTTAAAGCCTTCGATAGCATCGAAACCCATCGGGCGGCGAGCGTCGTATTCCTCGCCGTCGAAAATGTCGGCGTGGGTTACCGGTCCGCCGACGCCTGCGAGCCAGTCGGCGGTATTGGTGCCGAAAGTCTCCGTAGTGCCGTCGTTGTAAGTGAGCTGCAACACCCCGCGGAAAGCCGTTTTGCGTCCGGTCATTCCCTGGCGTCCGGCGGGAGTCACGATCTTATCGGCCCACCAGCCCGGAGTCGTCTGTACGGCCAGCGTGTTTGCTTCGCCGCAGTTGCGGTTGAGCATATCGGTTATATCGTAGGTAAACGAGCGTTTTGTTTTCAGCGGGTGCGTGAATCCCGGTTTGAGAATCTCCTCGCCCACGCGCCGCCCGTTGACGTAGGCCACGTTGATGCCCAGGCTGGTGGTCATCCATATTGCCTGTGTGATTTTCTTGGTGTTTCTGAAAGTGTTCACAAACCACGATGCGCCGTCGGCAGCCCTGGTGCCGTCTGCAATCACGCCGCCGACCACCTGGGCGTCGGGCGACGAAATCCATTCCGATTGGCTCCACAGGCCGGAGTCGAGCGCTGTCGTGCGTTTGCCGTTGCCGTCGGCTGCGGCAGCCACGTGGGCTGCCGCAGCAAGCAGGCATATCAGGCTGATAACTATTATTCTTTTCATTTTGATCGCTGTGTCTGTTCTGGTTTTCGTGGGGCTGATGCATCCGGTTATTTGCCCGGACGAATCTGAATGTTTCTGATCTCAAACAGGATGGTCGATTTCTTGTTCTGAGTATTCTCGGTGGTGAAAATAAAGCGGATCTGGCTGGTCGGATTCGTGCCCCATTTGAGGCGTTCGATGTCGCCGCTCAGGTCGAATGAAAGCGTCTTCCAGTCGAGTGTCTTGCCCATCAGTCCCTTGTTGGAGTAATAATCAGCGATTGTAGCCCATTCAAACGGGTAATAGAGAAGTGTGAGGTTGAAATTATCCTGACATCGGTATTGGAACGAAAGCACCATATCCTTGCGCGGGAGCGATTTCCCGATAGGTTCGGAGATAATCAGGCGTTCCGCTGCTGTGGGGTCAATCATCAGGGCATAGCTGTCGGTGCCGGTCACTTCATAGGTCAGGCCCACCGGAGCATAGTCGAAAAATACGGCCTCGGTGCGCGTCGGGTCGAACCAAATACGGATTATATCCGAATCGTCGATTGAGGATTTTATTACGAAAGTGCGCGTGGGGCTTGTGATGTAGTCGTCCATATTTTCGGCCAGGAGAGTGAATTCAGTGTCGCCCACGCCAAGGTCGGTAATCGAGAAGCTGCCCGATTTTGTTGCGTCGATTTCCTCTTCCATGAGCACCCCCATATTGTTGAGATAGCTCATAATCAGCCTTACGCCGATTCCGGTTTCGTTGGTCCACGTAAGTTCGGCACCATAGGAGGAGGCCGTGATATCGGCCGTCTCGACCACGTAGGCCGATGCTCCGGAAGCATCCTGGGGCTGACACTTCACGCTCACCGGTTCAGAGCAGGAGCCGTCGTAGTTGAACGACTGGAGAGTAAACGTATATTCCTTCGTGTCGGTAAATCCGCCTAGAATGGTGTTGGTATAACCGTTTTCGTCGGCGAGAAACCTGCTGTATTTGTTGTTGACCACCGTGCCGTCGGATTTCTGATACGAAACCAGTGTATAATAATAATCATCGCCCGGAGGATTCTTCCAGCTCATTTTTACCGATCCGATGAAGGGGGTGAAATGAACTTCTGTAACGTTGCCGGAAGAGCCGGCAACGTCGTTGGTTTGATCGTCGGAACATCCGGTGAGCATCATCAGCATCAGCAGGCTGATGAGCGGCATTAGATATATTTTACGCATTATCATCTGTATGCTTTTATCGGTTGTCTGTGAAAATGTTGCTGAGATTGTTACCATCCGGGATTCTGCCAGTTTGCACCGGTGAAACCTTCGATTTTGTCGACTTCGGTCTGATTGATGGGATACATCAGATATTTGTCGTCGCTGAGGTTGCGGTCCATCATCTTGACGCGGCGGTAGTCGTAGGTGCCATCGGAAGCGCGGGTGATTTTCATGCCGGTGACCACGGCGTCGGTCTTGTCGAGGATTTTCCAGCGGCGCACGTCGAAGAAGCGGTGCTCTTCGAAAGCCAGCTCGATGCGGCGCTCGTTGCGGTAGCGGAGTTCGAACTCGTCGCGGCTCATGCCGCGTGCCAGCGCGGGCATACCGGCGCGGGTGCGCACGGCGTTGACGGCCCCGCGGGCCGAAATCGCAGATCCGCCAACTACCGACGTATAGAGCACATCGGGACCTTTAGCCTGATATGCAGCCTCGGCGAAGTTGAGATAGAGCTCGGCCAGACGGAAGATGCGCATAAAGCCGTCGCCGTCGATGTCGATGCCCGAGCGGTAGTCGTTGAATTTTCGGAGGTAATAGCCGGTGCGCGTGAAGCGCGTGTCGGTAACACTTTCGGAGATGCCGCAGTTGCCACCCACGTAGGTCTGAACCAGAGTCATGCGGTCGTCGAGATAACGGCGGCAGTCGTTGTAGTAAATCGAGGCGTAGAAACGCGGGTCGCGGTTGGCATAGGGGTCGGAGGGGTCGTAGAGCTTGTTGGCGGGATTGTAGTTTGGCACGAGATGGTCGGCGTCGACATAGGGATTGGCAAGGTCGAGCACGGGCTGCCCGTCGGATGTCTCATAGGCGTCGACAAGTTCCTGCGAGGGGCCGGCACCGGCTTTTTCCATGCCGGCGGTGATAGGTGTGCCGGCAAGTTTCCATACGTTAGTGCGCGTCGAGGTAGATTCGAAAATTGTCTCTTTATCCCACGAGCGGCTAGGGTCCGATCGAGTGAAGAAATAATACTGGTAGGCGTTGAGTGCCGTAGTTGCGTCGGGCTTGGTATCGTAGAGGTGGAATCCGTGAACCAGACACTGGTCGAGAGCCTCTTTGGTGATTTCGGCTGCCACCTGCCAGCTTACGGTGCCGTCGCTCCAGAGCGGGCTGGCGGCGTAAAGTACCGTTTCCGACATTACGGCATAGGCAAAGGCGCGGGTGATTTTGCCGCGCTCGTTATCGTTGATATTCCATCGGAAACCGAAGTTGCCATCAGGCTCTTCAACTGCCAGCGCCCTGCGGCATTCGCTTACTATAAAGGCTGCCACCTCGCCGAATGTGGCACGCTTATCCTTCGAATAATCGTGCTTCGTGCCGTAGGGCACCCTCACCAGAGGCACCCCGCCGTAGCGCTTTATGAGCTGAAGATAGTAGAAGGCGCGCGCCACTCTCACCTGAGCTATCCAACCCTGCTTTTCGTCATCGCGAAACTGATACGTGGCGTATTCAGGGTCTTCGATATACGATAGGAAAGTGTTGCAGTGGCGGATTGCCTGATAGTAGTATGTCCAGCAGTCGCCCTCCCACGCACACGACAGCGGATTGTAGGTCGTCGACGTGTAGCCGCGATACCACCGCGAAACGGGTCCGTCGGCGTAGTCGCTTGCATCGTGGGCTTCATCGCAAAACGAAGCCAGCGGGGTGTTGCTGTAGAGAAATCCGATCTGTGGCACATATCCGATACATCTGTTGTAGTAGTTGACCGTGCGCTCGTAGTGGCCGAAGATATCTTCGTAGCCTACGCGTCCGTCCGACTGTATGTCGAGATCAGCACACGAGCCCAGGGCTGCAGCGCAGATCAGGAGAATTGCTGTTTTAAAAAGTCTGTTCATCGCCGTTGTCCGTTAGAAGGTTAGTTGAAAACCGATGTTGTAAACACGGTAGGGCTGGAAAGCATTCATAGTGCCCACTTCGGGGTCGATATATTTCGATTTCATTTTGTCCCACGTAAGAAGATTCTGTCCGCTCAGGGCTATTCTGATTTTCTCAGCACGGATTTTGCGCGAAATGGAAGTCGGCAGGGTGTAGGCCAGTTCGAGATTCTTCAGGCGGAAATAGGAAGCGTCCCAGATGAAAAATTCGTTGGGCACGTGGTTGGTGGTCTCGTTGAGCGACAGGGCCGGGTAATCTATGGGCTCGCCGTTGTTCCAGCGCTCTGCGGTCCAGGCGTTTTCGTGGATGTCGCTGAAAACGCCCTGATAGGTGTTCTCAAACACGCCTACGCCGCTCACGGTGCGCGAAACCTTGCTCACGCCCTGAAAGAGTACGTTGAGTTCCAGACCTCTCCAGTTCACCCCGGCCGAGACGGTATAGGTGTGCTGGGGAATGTGGCTGTAGCCTATGGGAGCCTTGTCTTTTTCGTCGATAATGCCGTCGGAGTTGAGGTCCTGATAGATGAAATCGCCTACACGCGGGCTGCCGAAGCTGTATTGTAGCCCCTTGGCATCCAGCTCCTCCTGGAAATTGAATATGCCGTTGCCGTTGCTGTAGTCGATGAGGTAACCCCAGCACTGGCCGAAGGTATAGCCTTCAGTGCGGTAGCGGTAGGCATAGTCGGCTGCGTTGGGCGATTCGCCCACGTTTATCACCTTGTTTTTGTCGTAAGTGAAGGAGCCGCCGATATTAAACGTCCAGTCGCCTATGGTTTTGGCGTAGTTGGCCGTGATTTCATACCCGTGGCTTTCCATCCGGCCGTCGTTGGTGCGCGGATACTGGTCGAGAGGCACACCCTGATAGATGGGAATGTTGCCGGAACTGTTGATGAGCATGTTGTCACATATCGACTTATACCAGTCGAACGACACGTGGAGCCCTTTGAGCACGGCCAGGTCAACGCCGTAGTTCTGCTTTTTCATCTTTTCGGCGCGCAGCAGCGGGTTGCCGCGCAGCCCCTCGTTGCCGTTTACGTCAAGATAGTCAAGATAGAGGAAGCGCACGTTTCCGAGCTGGTCGTTGGCCGTGATGCCGTAGGAAGCGCGGAGTTTCAGCATGTCGAGCCATGTGAGACCGCGCATGAAGCTTTCGTCGGATGCTATCCATGCGGCCGAGATGGCCGGGGTTGCCATGTAGCGGCGGTCGGGGTGAAACTGCTCCGACCCGGCATACCCGATGTCTCCCTTAATGAAGTAGCGGTTGCGGAATCCGTAGGTGGCCGTTACGCCCATGCTCTCCTGCTTGTAGGCCATATTGCTCTTCTGGAGTTCCTGCTGCTGATAGAAAATATAGGCCATGGCGTCGACCAAATGGTCGCCGAAGGAGCGTTTATACCTGGCCTGACCGAAAAGGTTCAGGTTATAATCCATCGTGGAGGCCTTGCCGTAGGAGAGCGGAGTGTTGGTGGCCGACCCTTGCTGCACGAAGAAGAAATCGCTCATCTCCTGGGTGCGTACCCATCGCGAGAAATCCTGCGTAGTGGCTGTCTGGTTGAGCGTGCTGGTCTGATAGGCCATGCTTCCGCTCAGTGAGAGACCTTTGGTGAGAAATCCCAGGTCGAGGTTCAGGCCTGCCTGTGCTGTTACGTTGATATGCAGATTGTGGATGTAACCGGAGCGGTTAAGCATGCCGTAGACCGGGTAAGTCTCGTCGTCGTGGGTTACTACCTGATTGCCGTTCTCATATCCTTCTCCGTTGGGAGTCAGCGGACCATACATCGTAGGCGGCAGATTGAAGATATGGTTGTATATGGCCGCGTTGGAAAATCCGGTAGTCTTTTCGTTTTTCACATTGCCGGCCAGACGCAGGAACCCAGACAGATAGCTGTTGAAATTCACGTCGATGTTCGAGCGGAAGTTAAACCAGTCGTTGGCGGGCTCCGGGTTATACTTTCTGTCGGGCTCGTCGACAGTCTTGAAGGGAGAGCTCTGGTGCATGTAGTTGATATTGGCGAAATAGAGCACATTTTGAGTGCCGCCCTGCACGCTCACTCCGGCGCGCGTCATGTAGGTGATGTCGCGCATGAACATATCATACCAGTTGTTGTCGGGATAGAACCGGCTACCGCCTTCGGTGAATTTATCCGTGTCGGTTTTGGAGAACTGGGAATAGGGACCGAAGCCGTCGTTTACGCCGGCCTGGTTGCGCATGGCCACGTATTTGGCCGAGTTGATGTATTCGGGTTTGCGGGTCATCTGCTGAAACGACTGGTCGAAGGTCACGTGGACTTTCGGCGCGCCGTAGGCGCCGCGTTTTGTCTTGATTGAGATAGCGCCTCCGGCGCCCTGCAGGCCGTAGATTGACAGAGCCGCCGCATCTTTGAGCAGTGTGACCGATTCAATTTCCTGCGGAGTGATATATACGTAGTTGGTGTTGGGGCATACAATGCCGTCGAGGATAATCATCGGCGTGGTGCCGTTGATGGTCGATGCGCCGCGCACCCACCACGACATGCCCATGTCTTCGGTGGAAATGCCCCCGCGCGAGAGTTCGTTGTTGGACTCCTGGGTAATCAGTCCGGGCAGTCGGCCCACCAGAGTTTTGGGCAGGCTGGCGTCAGGCGTTCTGGAAAGTACATCGCCCGTAACGATGGAGACGGCGCCTGTCACGGCTCTGGACGGAAGCGAGTAATATCCCATGTCGACCGTTTCTTCCACAGGTCCGTGGGCTGCCGAAAGAGAGTCGGTTTTTTCGGCATCGGCTGCCATGATGCGCCCGGCCGGGAGAATCAGCGATGCGCAAACCGATATTTTAAATATTATGCTGTTCATTTTGGTGAATTTCAGATTAGACCATTTTTACCATCCGGGGTTCTGCCAGGAGTCGCCCGTTACGGCATCGAGTCGCGAAACTTCGTCGATGGGAAGAGGGAGCAGCAGATCGCGGTTGGAACTTCCGCCGCGGGGAATCTGCCATATGTTGTAGCGCTCGTAGCTGTAGGTGCCGTCGCCGCGCGGAATCGGGCGCATCCCCGTGAGCCAGCGGCAGGTATCGTAGAGGTCGCCGTCGGGTTGCTGCCAGCGGCGCAGGTCGTAGTAGCGGCATTCTTCCCAGGCGAGCTCTACCTGACGCTCGTTACGCACACGCAGAATCATATCCTGCTGCGACAGACCGTCGGGGAGCGCGGGCATCTTCACACGCGCACGGATTTCGTCGACGGCGTCTTTGGCTTCGGTCAGATGGCCGGCTTCGGCGGCGGCCTCGGCGTAGTTGAGAATCACCTCGGCCAGCCGGAAAAATTTCCAGGGCGGAGTATTTACGGCATACGACGACCCCTGGCTGGCACCGGGCTGCACGAATTTGCAGTGGTAGTAGCCCGTGCGCGTAAAGTCGTCGACCGAAGCCGTAAGATTAATTGCGTTGGCGCCTCCCTCGAAGGTCTCGATAGTGCGCTTTTCGCCCTGATAATAGAATGTGGAGCCGTTGTGAAGTAGCGTTTCGTCCATGCGCGGGTCGCGGTTGGCGAAAGGATTGTTCGGGTCATACTGGCTGTTGGGGTTGTAGTTGGGGAGGAGGTGCTTATCGTCAAGATAAGGCTTGCTGAGGTCGAGCACGGGCTCTCCGTCGAGGGTGTTGAAGGCGTCGACCAGCTCCTGAGTAGGCGAGATCCCGGCCGAGTAGGTGCCGTCGATACCGCTGCCAACGTAGCCGATATGCCACACGAAGCAATCCATGCCGTACTGCTGCCAGATAGTTTCCTTGTCGGAGGGGCTTCCGCTGTAGTCGGCTGCGGTGTTGATGAGCTGACGCAGACAGGCAGCGTCGCCGGTGCCGAATGTGTTGGGATTGGTGCAGATGGTAAAAAGTTCGTAACCGTGGGATTTAAGCTCGCGCACGGCAGCTCGGTTCATCTCGAAAGCCTCTTCCCAGTGGTTCTGCCCTTCGTTAAAAAGCGGACTGGCTGCGAAAAGCATCATTTTCGACTTGATGGTCCAGGCGAGAGCTTTGGTTACACGGCGTGCCTCCGACGCCGTTTCGATACGCCATGGCAGATTGTCGGAGTAAATCGCCATATCGCAGTCTTCTTCGATAAATTTTGCCACTTTGTAGACCGACTGGCGCTTCATGTCCGAGAAATCAGCCGTAGCGTCGACCGAATGGTCAAGCACGGGCACCTTGCCGAACCATTTTACCAGTTCGGAATAGAAGTATGCGCGGAGCACGTGGGCCTCGGCGCGCATGCGGTCGCGCTGGGCCTCGCTGTTGACAGCGGCATTGTCGATGTTTTCGAGAAAGATATTGCAGAGGCGTATCTGTTCCCAGTAGCGCGTCCAGTATTTATTGGTCATCCAGGAATCGTTGCCCGACCAGCCGTCTCGAAGCGAATGGCTCGTGGCCGACACGTCGCCCGAATAAACCTTGCTGGCCGCGGTGTTGTTGGAACCGTCCCAGCAGGTCCAGCCGTCGTCGCTGCAGGCTGTTACGGCGGCCTCCCATCCCCAGTAGAAATAGCCTTTGTAGGGGAGATTGGCATAGCATGAGTTGAGAAACGCTCCGGTCTTGTCGGGGTCCTGAAAAACCTCGTCAAGGGAGAGCGTGCCGTCGGGGGCCACGTCGAGCACATCGGAGCAGGATGACATTCCCAGAACGGCCGCGGCCGACAGAAGCAGATATTTAAGTGTTAATTTCATGGTGCTTTGCTGTGAATGTTTAGAATACTACGTTTACACCGAAGTTGAGCATCTTGGTGAGCGGGTAGTTCGCTTCCCAGTTCTGTTCGGGGTCGATGGAGTTGTTTTTGATTTTTTCCAGGTCAGAAGGTTGTTGCCGGTCATGTAGACCCTTACTTTCTGTACCTGGATTTTGCGTAGCAGCGATTTGGGAAGGCTGTAGCCTATCTCGATGTTTTTCAGGCGCAGAAAGCTGCGGTTCATGATGAAGAAATCGTTGGGCAGATGGTTGGTGTTCATCTTCGTCGACAGGGCCGGATACGTGATCTTTTCGCCGGCAGCATATCGCTCGGGTGTCCAGGCATTGAGATGCCAATCGTTGTAGATACCCTCGTTGCTGTATTCCACGGCTCCCCATGCATTGTAGCAGCGGGATGCTTTGGCGATACCCGAGAAGTGGAAGGCCAGGTCGAAATCGCGGAAGAAAATCTGAGCTCCGAAGCCGTAGGTGATTCGCGGCACGTTGGAGTAGAGTATCGGCGCCATGTCTTTTTCGTCGATATAGCCGTCGCCGTTGAGGTCCTGATAGAGGAAATCGCCCATGCGCGGCACTCCGACCTTATACATGGCCTGGGCTCTTTCAAGCTCTTCCTGAGTATTGATGAAGCCATTGCCGTTGGAGTAATCGATTTTGTAGCCGAAATCCTGACCGATGCTGTAGCCGGTCATGCGGTAGCGGTAGGCGAAGTCGTCCGAGCGGATAGGCTCGTCCATATCTTTCTGAGTATTCTTGTTGTATGCGAAGTTGCCGTTGACGGCGAATGACCAGTCGGAGTTGATGGTCTTGCGGTAGCGCGCTTCGATTTCAAAACCGCTGTTGTCTACAACTCCCATGTTTACTTTAGGAAGGTTGCCAAGCGGAACGCCTTGAATCTCAGGCACCGTGCCGCGGTTGATAAGGATGTCTTTGCGGTGCTCGCGGAAATAATCGAACGAAAGGGTCAGTTCGTTGAACAGCCCCAGGTCGATACCGTAGTTCTGCTTGTAGGCTATTTCCCACGAAATGTTTTCATTTCCGAGTTTGCCCATAATCACCGACTGGCCGCGTCCGAGCGAGGGGATTGTGCCTCCGCCCATCGATACGTTGGTGATATAGAGGAAGCGGGTTCCTCCGAGTTTATCGTTGCCGACTTTTCCGTAGGATGCGCGCAACTTCAGCATTGAAATTGCCTCTATATCTTTCATAAACTTTTCATGGCTGATAACCCAGCCAATCGAGCCGGCAGGGAAAAGACCGAAGCGGTGGCCTTTGGCAAACTGCTCCGAACCGTTGTAGCCTACGTTGAATTCGGCCAGATAGCGTTGGTCGTAGTTGTAGGTCACGCGGCCCGAGAGGCCGAGCATGTTGTAGGGGAGGTCTGCTGCGGCGTTCTGCCAGTGGTCGCGCTGCAGAAGCACCATGGCGCCCAGGTCGTTCAGCCCGAAGCGGCGCGCATAGTTGATGTAGTACTGCAGGTTGAGGTAGTAGTTGGAAGAGTTGCTGCGTACTGGTGCTCCTATTACGTCGTTGGCATTGAGTGTCACGGCCTTATAGTAGGATTTTTCTCCGGGACCCGTGGCTGGGGCGGCCTGATATACGTCGAAAAGACGCGAGGCTGTGAGCTGCGTTGCTGAGACGGCGTCGAATGCCACCATGAATTTCGTGCTCAGACCTTTGGTAAGGAAGTCGAGTCCCCAGTCGATGGCCAACGAGGAGTTGAGGTTCATGTTGGTGTTGGAGGCGTAGCCGCGCCGGTTGATGTCGGCGTATTTGTTGTTTTTCGGGTCGGAGCTATAGACCGACGAAACTATTTTGCCGGCGGGAACGAGCGTGCCGTCGGGAGTGGTGTAGCCCTCCGCGGTGATGGGGCCGGGAGCCGTAGGTGGTGTCGACCATGCGTGAACCATCAGGTCGGCCGTCATCGAAGCTATGTCGCCTCCGTAGAGGTCGGTGGCCTGGGGGGAATTCACCTTCTGCAGATATGATGCCAGATTGAGCGAAATCTTGAGGTTGGATACCGGCTTGATGTCGAGGTTGGAACGGAAGGTATACCTGTTCATCTTGTAGCTGGGGTCGTAGCCGAGGTCTTTTTTAGATTCGGTCTTGAACTGGCCGCTCTGCCCGATGTACCCTACGTTGATGAAGTAGTTGATTTTATCGTTGCCGCCGTTCATGTTCACGTTGACGCGAGTCTGCGGAGCCCATTTCTTGAAGAACTCGTTCATGATGTCACGGTCGGGGAAAAATACCGGGTCGCTTCCGTTGCGGTATTGCTGAATCATCCAGTCGGTGTAGGGAAGGGCGTTTTCGGCCACACCGTCGTTGCGTGCGGCCTGGTTGCGTAGGGCTGCGTAGTCCCAGGAATGCACGCGGTCGATCGAAGTTGTGAACTGCTGCAGACTGTAGTCAAACGAAATGCTCAGCTCTTTTTTGCCGGATTCGCCGCGGCGGGTGGTAATTAGAATTACACCGTTGGCGCCGCGAACGCCAAATACGGCCGTTGCCGAGGCATCCTTCAGGATGGTTACAGACTCGACCTCGTTGGGGTCGAGGGTAGAGATGCCGCTGCGCGGCACACCATCGATAAGTATCAGCGGGTCGACGCCGTTGGTGGTGCTGGCACCGCGCAGATACAGAGCCACATCGTCGGCGCCGGGACGTCCCGACGTCTGCATGGTGGCCAGACCGGGGAGCTTCCCCGAGAGGGCGGCGCTCAGGTTGGGCTGGGAACTACGTTTCAGGTCGTCGGTGCCTATCGAGGCAACTGATCCGGTTACGGAAATCTTTTTCTGCTGGCCGTAGCCCACTACCACCACCTCGTTGAGCTGTACATTGCTCTCGTGGAGCGTTACCTCTACGTGGGTGCGCCCTTTGGTGGGTACGTTCTGGGTCATGAACCCGATATAGGAAACTGTAAGCTCGGCTCCCTCGGGCACTTTTATAGAGAATTTGCCGTCGATGTCGCAGGTAACCCCGTTGCCGGGATTCCCTTTTTCAATGACGGTGGCACCTACTGACGGCTCGCCGTTGGTATCGGTAACGTAGCCTGTCACTACGCCTTTCGTCGCCGTTGCAGCCGACGATTCGCTTGCGGCTGCCTCAAGGGCTGAAGCTTTTGCCTCAAAGGCTCCGTAAGCCGGCCAGCCCAGCGCGAGAGTCAGCACGAGCACGGCTCTCTGCAGCCCCGGTTTAAACCGGTACGATTGTGTTTTTCTCATTGTGTCGAAAAGTTTGATTGCGTGATTGGCTTAGTCGTTGACCTGATGCATGATTTCATCCCAGTTCGAGACGCCGATAATGGGTAGATACCGGTCGATTACCTGGCTTTCGCGGGTTGTGCCTATGGCCTGAATGGCATACCATGCGGGCTTGCGGCCCCAGGGGTCGGGCGCATAATTCTCGCGGTAGTGGAGGCCGAGATTCAGGTTTCCTTCCACGTCGTTGTCGGTCGAGGCGTGCCATATCAGAGTCTGGATGGCACTGAGCTTGCTTACCTTTTTGTATGCGTAGGCTGCGCAGGCAGCCTGCTCGGTCAGCTCGGTCTCGCTGTAGTTAGGTGTGCTTGAGCCGTTTTCGGTGAGCCATACGTCGCGCATCTTGGTGCCTTTATACATATTGGCCGAAGTTTTGGCCCATTTGTCGAGCACTTCGAGATTCTTGAAGGTGATGTATTCGGTGTTCATCGACCAGGTGGCCAGATCGTCTTCCCAAGTGCGGTTCTGGAATTTCTGAGGATAGGAGTGGTAACCCACACCCCAGTAGTAATCGCCTTCCACCCGGCTGAAATCATTGATGAGCGAAAAGAGGTCGCGTACGGCAAACGACATGTTGTGGGCCGGATGGGTCTTCTGGAATGTCCACTGCTGGGTCACGGGTACCAGAATCTGGGCGTAGCTGTTATACTGGCGTATGATATTGTGGGCCATGCGGGTCGACTTTACAAACTGGTCCATATAGACACGCTGGGGTTTCCATCCGCAGTCGTTCCAGTTGTTGGGATCGTCGATTTCGTTGTGCATCACGTAGCGGTGTATGCGACCGTGGGAGCCGTCGGAATAACGCGAGGCGAGGAAATCGAGTGCGGCAGCCATATAGTTCACGCTCTCCGCCTGGGTGAGGTTGACCATGGCAAACGTGCCCTGACCGGTGTAGTCGGGATGCTGCAGGAGCAGCCCCAGCTCATGGTCGTAGTTCTTATAGGCCGTGGGATCGTTCGGGGTTTCTGGGCGCAGCGTAATCACGGTGAATACCGAGATGCCGGCGTTCTGAAGTTCGATGAGGTGCTTGTCGACAATATCCTCGAAATATCCGCGGCTGAAATAGTATGTCTTGCCCATGTAGCGGTGCTGAATCACCTGGTCGCCAACGGCAGCGGCGGCAGCGGCCGACCGCCACATCACGGCAGTCACTGGTATACCGACAAGAGTTACTTTCATCCCCATTTCAACAGCGTCGTAGACTTTGCCGTTAACGGCCTCGCCCCCCTTCTTAATATCCGACGGAACGTCCTGGCAGCCGATGGCTTTGCTCTGGTCGATATGATCGGCATCGACGTAGCGGCAGGCCGATGCTATCTCGTCCTTGCCGTTGGTGGTCTTTACAAGCACGAATTTCGAGAGCAGACGGTCGTAGCGGAAGCCGTCGTATTCGGTGAAGCGCGGTATGCTTACGTTGAACGAACCGGAAAGCCCCGTTTTGCATTTATGGAAACTGGTGAGCAGCAGAGCATTCTGATAGGGTGTCACTTCTGCCAGTGCCAGAGTGCCTCCGTTGGCGGTGCCGCTGATGTTCACTTGATCGGAAGTCACCTCCACCATCGATATCTGTGAGCTGAAACTGCGGCAGAGATAGTCGGCCAGGCGCTCGTCGAGAGTGTTCAGCGATGCCAGATACTCTTCTTCGGTTTGCTGCGAATTGCGTTCTTCGGCGTTGAGGCCGCGGATGCGCAGGTTGCGGATTATTATGAGGGCTTCAGTGCCGTCGCCGAAGTCGAGGCGCAGCATATCGCCGGCTTTACCCCACGAGAATTCCTTGAAGGATTCGCCTATTACGGCCGAGAACGATTTCCAACTGCCGGGCGACGCCTCGAGGCTGCCCAATCCGACATTCCGTTCGCCGTCGAGCGGCGGGCAGAGGTAAGCCTGCAGCCCGTCGACTGCGCGCGACGACTTATAGTCGAATGCGAGCACAACGGCCTCTTCCGTAAGATCTTTGGGAAGTTGCTTCGTGTAAATCCAGGGGTCGTGGCCGCCGTTGGTCTTGATGCGGTATTCCGAATTATTTTCGGTGGCGCTGAGCTCGTTAATCTGGTCGATATCGAGCGAGAGAGCCACGGCGCATGCTTCGCCGTCGTCGCCGGGCGAAGGTACCGGAGGCATCGGCTCCTCCGGTTCTTCGACCTTATCATCGCTGCAGGCGCACAACGATGCCGAAAAGGCAATAAACATAAGCGTCGGAATCAGAGTGATAAATAATTTTTTCATTGCTGATGTGATTGGTTTCATGGTAAATGAATCTTCTTAGCGGCGACGCGGTCGGCGCGCCTTGGAAGCGCTGTTGGGAAAGATTTTGATGTCTTTGATTTTAAGGGTTACGGCTTCACCCGTGGCCGGGACGGGGTTGAAGTTGATGCGAAGTCGCTCCTTGTTCTTGCCGATGTTCCAGTTGACTTTCGAAATCGGCGTTTTCAGGTTGCAGACAATGGTTTTCCATTCGCCGGTGGCGCCCTTCCAGTCGTCGAAATGAACGAAGGGATCGCCGTCAAACATGTAGTAGGTCATACCTTTGTCGAAGAGCATCATGTTGACTTCGTTCATGGGGCGGTCGCACTGATATGTGAACTGGATGGAATAGTCGGCATCGGGCAACGGTTCGTCGGGACCGTTGAACCATACCACGTGCTCGGGAGCGCTGGCCGTGTATTCAAGCGTCATTGTGCTGTTGTCGGAATTAGTCAGCTTAGTGTTGTAAACTGTGTTTAAATCGTCGATCGAGGTGGGTGTGAAAGGCTTACGCGAGTCTGGTTCGACGGGTGTGTCGGTTTTGGGTACCAGGCGGGCGGCCTTTATACGTAGTGTGGCGTTGGCGGCGGCCATATTGAAGTTGATGCGGAGGCGTTCGCCGGTCTTGCCGTCGAGGTTCCAGCGCACGGCATCGATGGCCTTGCTGAGGTCGATGACCACTTCTTTCCACTGGTTGGCCGATGCCTGGGTGTTGGAGCCGGAGATAAACGGATTACCAAACGGCTGATAGTAGGAGAAGCCACCGTCGAAGAGCATGCAGTTTACTTCGGTCACGTCGATAGTACACTGGTAGAAGAGGCGCAGCTCCCAATTGGAGTGGGCGATGCCGTTTTCAACGCCCAGCGACCATACTACGTGTTCCGGAGCCGAAGCCTTGAAATCGAGCTGGTAAACGCCGTCGGCGGTCGATACGCCGGTCTCGTAGCCTCGGTTGTCGCCGTCGCTGTACATCAGGCTGAATGCTTCCGATTTAGGCTCGTCCTGATTGGGGTGGTCGGGCGAGTCGGTCACCACTTGCAGATGAATGTCTTTCAGGCGCAGGCTGGTGAGGCCGTAGAGCTCGGGGTGTAGTTCGTCGTAGGGAGAGAGCAGGCAGAAGCGAATCTGCTGGTCGCCGTTGTCGACCGAGCTGCCCCACTTCATGGCCTTGACCGGTTTGGTTATATTATGGTGGCAGGTGGCCCACCCCTCTTCGTCGCGGTCGGTCGAGGCGCTCGCTTTCAGTTTGGTTGTTACAAACGAGGCGGGCCAGTCGTTGGCAGGATCGCTGAAGGGATATAGTCCGGTGCGCAGGTTAAAGTCGGCGTCGGCTTTATATTTGAATACGAGCTCAAGCTGCTGGCCGTCGATTAATTCTATGGCGCGGGTGAGCGGGTCGGTGGCAATGAAATGCTCGGCAGCACTTCCCGAGGGCGCATAGCTGTCGTTGATGCGCAGAATGTATTCGTCGCCGATGCGGTCAAACGATATGCCGCTGTAGATGCCGTAGACGTCTTCCATCGACCAGTGAGATCCACGGTTGGGAGTGAAAGTCAAGTTGTAGCGGTAGGGATCGAACTCGGTGACGGTCTGGCTTTCGGATGTCTTATACAAATATATATCCTTAATGCTGAAAATCACGTTGCCTTCGGTCGATGTGGGTTTGAAAATCAGACGCAGGCTCTGTCCTGCCGACCCCCAGTTGTTTTCATTGATGTCGCGGTCGATTACATATTCGGCAGCCGCCCATCCGTTTTCGTCGACGTCGACCGACGTGCTGGCCAGAAGTGTGGATTTCTGCACGGCCTCGCCGGCTTCGGGCGTAAGATACTGAAGATCCAGACCTACGTTTTCCTCGCATTTATAGGAGAAACTGAGTTTGACCTGCTTATCGGGAAGGTCGGAAAGCAACGGGATGGTAGTCACGTACTGCGGCATCGCCGTGGCGTCGATGGTAAGGGCGTAGGCATTTTCAACATCTGCAATGGCTTTTATAGTGATATTCTTCACCATATCTGCGTCGGTAGCTTCGGTGTCGAATGCCAGAGCCACGCCCGTACCCTTCAGCCCGAACGGGTCGTCGATGGAGTAGTTGTCGTCAGGTTCCGGACGCTCGTAGGCGTCCAGGTCATCGTCGTCGCACGACGTTGTGATGACGGCCGCCATAGCCACGGCCACCGTGGCCGCAACGGCAAACCGTAAGCTCCGGCATACGGTTGCCCACATTTGTAGGATTTGATTTGGGGCTTTCATTATCAATTAGATTTAAAGGATATTTGCATTTGTGTTTCTATCTGAAAAATGCCTCCGGCTTTTCCGTGGTCGATGCGGCTTTTTTCTCAAGACCAAAGTTAGGCGTAAAGCCCGGTGGATGATTCAGCTTTTTACACTATGGATATTGATATTCGACATTTTGGAGACATAACCGCCGGGGATATATTAACTTTACGTCGAACAACCGCCAAAACTTCGTATTAAGTTAAATTTACAAACGTTACAATTTTATTCTTTGGGAATTTTCGGTCAGGTATCTTAGTTTATCAGCCTTGATTTCCGCACGTCACATTATAAATTATGAAGAATTTTGCTTTAGTTTTCCTTCTCTTCGCGTCGTGTCTGATTTCGCGTGCCGACGTGGTCCCGGTAGATTTTTCACAAATCAGAATAGCCGACGGTTTCTGGCTCCCGCGCATCGAAAAACTCACCGACGTAACTTTGCCGGTATGTATGCGCAAATGCTGCGATGAAACACAACGCGTTAAAAACTTCGCAATTGCCGCCGGGCTGACAGAAGGAAAATTTCAGGGAATATACTACGATGACTCCGATTTATATAAAGTGATAGAAGGTTGCGCCTATTCGCTCACCACGCGCCCCGACGCCCGGCTGGAGCAAAAACTCGACGGCATTATTGACACGATTGCCGCCGCGCAGCAGCCCGACGGCTATCTCGTGGCCTATTTCATCGCCGAGGCGCCTGAGCAGAAATGGACCAATATGGACCGTCACGAGATGTATTGTGCCGGCCATCTTATCGAGGCGGCTATCGCTTATTATAAGGCTACGGGGAAACGTAAGTTGCTCGATGTGGCTATCCGGTTCGCCGACAATATCGACCGGAATTTCGGCCCTGGAAAACGTTTCTGGGTTCCCGGCCACGAGGAAATCGAGCTTGCGCTGGTAAAACTCTACCGCGTGACCGGCGAAAAGCGCTATCTTGAACTGGCGAAATGTTTGCTTGGCCGGCGCGGCAGCGGAAAAGTCGACTGGATGGCCTATGGTGGCCTCCCTGCAAGTCATTATCAGGACGATATGGAGCTGCAGAAGCTTTCGAAAATCGGAGGCCATGCCGTGCGCGCAATGTATCTGTTCACCGGCATGGCCGATTATGCAACGGCCGCATCCGATACAACCTACGTGGCCGCACTCCGGCGCCTCTGGAACGACGTGACCGGCACAAAAATGTATGCAACCGGCGGGATCGGACACCGTGGGTGCTCCGAAGGGTTCAGCGTGGACTACGACCTCCCCAACGATTTGGCTTACTGCGAGACGTGCGCCTCAATCGGTATGGCGATGTGGAATCATCGCATGAATATGCTCACCGGTGAGAGCCGCTATGCCGATGTGATGGAACGGGCCGTCTACAACGGCGTGCTTTCGGGCATCTCCCTGTCGGGCAACACTTTTTTTTACGTGAATCCGCTTGAGACCGACGGCACCCACCACCGCAAGCCCTGGTATGATACTGCCTGCTGCCCGAGCAACCTATCGCGCTTTCTTCCCTCGGTGGGCAATTATATGTATCTCACCGAAGGCTCTTCACTTACGGCCAATCTATATATTGCCGGCGACGCGGAAATGAGCGTGGATGGAAAGCTGTTGAAAATCAGTCAGCAAACTGAATACCCCTGGAACGGGAAAGTTGCGCTGACGCTTACTCCCGAGGCTCCGGCTGATTTCGAACTGCGCCTGCGTGTGCCCGGTTGGTGCGAAAGCTGGCAGCTGACACTCAACGGCCGGCCGGCAGATGCAAAGCGTGCGCCCGACGGATATATCCATCTGACGCGCCTTTGGAATCCCGGCGATGTGGTGGAATTGAATATGGATATGCCCGTGAGGGTTGTAGCAGCCGATACGCGCGTTGCGGCCGACCTCGGGAAGCGCTGTCTGCAGCGCGGTCCGCTGGTCTACTGCATGGAAGAAACCGACAATCCTTCCTATGATTCAGCCGTCCTAACGCCATCTACGACCTATAAGGCTGACTATGAAGCCGGTTTGCTTAACGGCGTCGTAGCTGTAGAGGCTCGCAGCGGCGAGAAGACTTTCCGCTTTATCCCCTATTATGCGTGGGATAACCGCAAGCCGGGTAAAATGAAAACGTGGGTGGATTTCCGAAAGTCGGCCGATTGAATCTATCAATGGAGAATGTGCCATTTCGTCTGGTTTTGAGTGAATGAATAAACCTAAACGAATTGGCACATCATTTTCTGTCGCTTTAACCTTATTTGAGAACCGCATTGCGCGAGCCGTGCGTCCCTACATTTCGGTAGTTCTACGGCATCCTCGTGGAGGTTGGGTGGGAGGCGTTTGCGGCCGTGTGCGTGAGGTGCGAAATGATTCGCACCTCCTAAGCTCCGCAGGTCGGGATTTTGGAGCTTTATGGGAGGTTGGGAAATAGAGGCGGGTGGATGAAGGAGGCGGCCTGGCGGATTTCACAATCCGGCAGACCGCCCGATGGGTGCCCGCTCATGGTTTGCGGGCTATCTAATAATTGCCTAATTTCTTTGTTCAGCGGCGCAGCTCTTTGGCTACGGAACCGTCGGCACGGCGCACTACGGAGAGTCCGCGGAAGTCGTCGGCTACGGGGCGCCCCGTGAGGTCGAAGCGCTCCACGACGGCGGCATCCGATTGGGTGGCCTCTATGGCTTCGATGCCTGTAAGGGGCCAGCGGTCGGTGAAGAAGTTTTCCCATACGGGTGCAGTCTTGTATTTTCCAATACTTTCGTATGGCACTCTAAGACCGGCGTTGGTATAATTTGCCGGATTGAATGTGGAAACCGTGGCAACAGGAGGTTCTATGGCCCGGACGGTTATTGCTTCCAGCTCCTGGCTTGAATAGAAGGCGAGGTTGCCGATGCTCTTCAGGCCGCTTCCCAATGTAAGGGTCTTCAGTGAGGGGCACGAGAAAAACGCATAGTCGGCGATAGTGGCTACATTGTCGGGGATTGATACGTCTGTGAGGCTCCGGCAGTCCTGAAAGGCCATTTCGCCGACAGCGGTGAGGCTTTCAGGCAGAGAAACGGACTCCATGGCGTAGCAGCCGTTGAAGGTGCAGTACTCGATGGTTGTCACTCCTTCGGGAATGACGATATCCGTAAGGGTGCGGCATCCGGAAAAGGCGTATTGCCCGATGGAGTTTACGCCGGCAGGTATATCGATCTGCGTCAGCGCCGTGCAGTTGCGGAAAATTGAGGCGGGGAGCGCCGTGATTCCATCAGGCAGGTTGATTTCAGCGAGGATGGAGCAGTTGCTGAAGGCGCCCTCGCCAAGCTCGGTAAGACCGTCGGGTAAAACGAGGGCGGTCAGCGAGCTGCAGCTGGAGAATGTATACGGTTCGATGGTGGTAATTGCTTTGGGGATGTTGACCGACGCGAGGGCTGAACATCCGGAAAAGGCATGCTCGCCGATAGATGTGACGCTTTCGGGCAGCTCGATTGATTCGAGCGAAGAGCAGTTGTGGAATGCGGTGAGGCCTATTGACGAAAGATGAGAGGGGAGTTCCACGGTTTTGAGCTGTGTGCAGCCATTGAAGGTGGACTGCTCGATTTTCGTGACCTGATCCGGTATGTCCAAAGCCTGAAGCGAGGTGCAGTTTTGGAAAGCCGCGGCGCCTATGGCGGTGAGGGAGGCCGGAAGGGTCGCTGATTTGAGTTTCGGGCAGTTCTGGAATGCGGAGTAGCCGACCGACGTTACAAGTGCAGGGATTTCAATGGATTCCAGCGAGGTGTGGAGGAATGCCTGCGGGCCTACAGATGTAAGGGTAGAGGGGAGCGATACGGACGCGAGGCGTGTGCACTCGGCGAACGCGTTGGTTTCAAGGGTGGTGACTCCTTCGGGAATCTGAACAGCCGTCAGGCCCGAACATCCCTCGAAGGCCTGGATGCTGATTTCCCCGATGGTTTCAGGCAGGATGATGGAAGTAAGGTTTGTGCATCCGTTGAATGCGTTGGCGCCGATTGAGGCTACGGTGAATTCAGTGGCCGACTGCACGACGTGCGACGGGATTTCGATCGCACCCGTATATCTGTCGGGATTCTTGGTATAGTCTGTACCTTCGAAGGTGACTTCGACCTGGTTGTTTCCGAGATAGTTGTAGTAGATTCCGTCCTGTACGAAACTGTGGGCGGATGCGCTGAGCGCAGCGAGGGCTGCCATGCACACAGGGAGGCAGCGACTGAAGAGTAGCTTTAGTCTCATAAGCATGTGAATAATAATGTATCTAACCAGTAATTGTCTGTTCAAGAAAATACAAACCGTAGGCTCGGATATAATTCAAGGAATTCCAGCTTAAATTTACCAGCTAATTACGTTCAAATCCTGTAAAGTATCTACCCGAGGAAACCGGCGGGTTAAAATGTTGGTAAAATTCCCTTATTTTTAGGCGTCGCAAAGTTACAAACTTTAATAATTACCCCCCCAAATTATTCATAATTAAAGCTAACAAACGTTAATGAAATTCGGGCGAAAAATGGACGGAAGCATTCCGGATTCAGAGCAATTCGGAATGGCGGGGGTGGTGTCGGTTCCCGTTAAATCAATGAAGTATGCGCCAGGGGGTGGGGTAGAGGTTGTTGGCGCGCGATCCGAGGTTGTTGACGAAGCCGAGGGGTAGAGGGGAGGCGAGGTCCCGGGGCCTGAGGGTGAGCAGAAGCGGTCCGCGCTGGGATTCGGGGAAGCCGGGGAGCGATTCGCGGCGCAGGTAGCTCAGGGCCAGGTCGAGGCCGACCTCGGCAGTGGGAAAGGGGGAATCCGTGCTGTTCAGGGCGGTGGTGAGTGCCAGCGGCTGCGATGGGACGGCCGTGCGGCCTTTGAGCGCGGCGACTTCGAGGCCGGGGAGAAGCAGGTCGAGATGGCTGTCGAGGAGGTCGTAGATATGGGAGAATGCCGCCGGCCGGCCGTAAAGGGCTTCGCCGCGGAGGAGGAAATCATAATCGCCTCGGAGCCAGGGGGCGCAAAGCGAAGCTAAATCAGGGGCCTTGGACGACGGACGGCCGCCGGGCTGAAGCTCGGCCACAGAACCACGATGCCGGCTCTTTTTCTTCTCCCTTCGGGGCGTGGAAGCGGTGTGGCGGACGAGAGCCGGGGTCCACTCGTCGGGTTTGCGGAGGATGGCCATGAAGAGCCCTTCGCCGCGCAGGCGCGTGGGGAGGAACCGCATGCGGCCTTGGCCGTCGACTACGATTCCGCTATCTTCAGGCAGGTGGATTGCCACCGGCTCGGCACCGAAATCGGCAATCATCCGGTCGGCAATCCGCTCGTTCTCGCGGGTATTGAAGGTGCAGGTGGAGTAGATGAAGAAGCCCCCGGGGGCGAGCGTCTCCCAGAGATTTTCCACGATTTCCCACTGGCGGGCGGCGCACTCGTCGACCAGGCGCTCCGACCACTGGGCGCAGGCCTGCGAGTCCTTGCGCATCATCCCCTCGCCGGAGCAGGGCACGTCGGCCGCCACGATGTCGAACAGCTCCGGCAGGCGGCGGAAGCGCGCCGTGTCGCCGCGGCTTACGGCTACGGCCGGACAGCCCCACTTCTGGATGTTTTCGGCGAGGATGGAGGCGCGGCGGAAATCGAACTCGTTGGCCACGAGCATCGAGCCCTCGGGCAGAGCGTCGAGAGCCGCCGTGGATTTGCCGCCGGGTGCGGCGCAGGCGTCGAGCATCAGAAGCGGTGCGCCGCCGAGACGCGCGGAGAGCGCGCCCACCACGTGGGCCGTAATCATCGAGGAGGCATCCTGCACGTAGTAAAGCCCCTGGTGCATGGCCGGGTCGTGGGTGAAGTCGGGTCGCTCGGGGAGCAGGTAGCCCTCCGGCCACCACGGCACCATCTCGCCGCCGCGGCATACCTCCGGAAGCCAGTCGTCGGGCACGTCGGCCGCGCGGAGCTTGCGGCGGTTGACGCGCACGGCCACCTCAGGAGCGGTCTGCTCCAGGCAGTCGACGAGCCCCTCGGCGAGCGGCCCGATCTCGCGGGATATGAATGTTCGGTATTCCTGTGGTATAGAGGGCATAGCGCAGAATCGTTATTATTATGGAAGCCTGGCGCGTAAGGTGCGAAAGAATTCGCACCTCCTATGCTTCGCGCCGGGTTAGGAGGTTCGAATTATTTCGAACCTCCTAACCCGGAATAGGCGGCTGCACCAGAGTGCATCCCTACATTTTGGAGGTGTCGTTTTGGCTCTCTCCTTCGGCGGGGGTGGCCTCCTTGGGGTACTGGACGCGGGCGTGATACATGGAGCGCAGGCGCGAGGTGAATACCTCCTTCACCTCCTTGATGTCGCGGAACGATAGCGGCGAGTCGCTGTGGAGGCCGTCGGCCACCTGGCCGTCGATGAGCCGGTCGACCAGGCTGCGAATCGCCTCTGGCGAATGGTCGGTGAGCGAGCGCGAGGCGGCTTCGACGGCGTCGGCCATCATGAGGATGGATGCCTCGCGCGTCTGCGGGTTGGGGCCCGGGTAGGTGAACGGTTCCGGGTCGACCTCGCTGTCGGGGTGTTGGCGGCACTCCATGGTATAGAAGTATTTGGCTTTGCCGCGGCCATGGTGCTGGGCGATGAAGTCGCGCACCGCCTTGGGGAGCTTGATGCGCTCGGCCCGGCGCAACCCGTCGGACACGTGGCGCGTGATTATGCGCGCGCTTTGGGCGGGCGTGAGCGTGTCGTGGGGGTTCACACCATACTGGTTTTCGGTGAAGAAGGCGGGATTGTCGATTTTGCCGATGTCGTGGTAGAGCGCGCCGGCGCGCACCAGCTGCACGTTGGCGCCGATGCGGTGTGCGGCTTCGGTGGCGAGGTTGCTGACGGCCATCGAGTGCTGGAACGTGCCGGGGCATTCGCGCGAGAGCTCGCGCAGGGTGCGGTTGTTGATGTCGGAGAGCTCCACGAGCGTCATCACCGATACCAGGCCGAAGGTCTTCTCGACGATGAACACCAGGATATAGGCGAAGGAAATCAGCACGGCGTTGATGCCGAAGTAGCCGATCAGACGCCACGACAGTGCGCTGAGCGTGCCCGACATCATCAGTTCGAAGCCCACGTAGGAAACCACGTAGGCCAGGAAGGCCACCAGTGCCGACCGCAGCAGCTCGGAGCGGCGCGAGAGATCCTTCAGCGAGAAGATTACGGCCGTGCCTGCCAGAATCTCCACGAAGATGAACTCAAGGGGGAGTGTGGCCTCTACGGCGCAGAGCAGAACCTCGGCCACAAAAACGAAGAAGGCCGTGCGCGAGTCGAAGAACACGGTGATGATTACCGGCAGAATGGCCAGCGGCACGCAGTATATGCCGTTTCGCAGCAGCCGGGCCACCAGAGCGGTGAAAATGAAGAACACCACCATGAGCAGCACGGGGATAAGCACGAGCTTCACCCTCCGCAGCGAATCAGGATAATAGAGCAGGCAGAAGGCGAACACCATGGCGAAAATCAGGGCGGCGTAGACGGCCTTTCCCGCGAAAGCGTTGATGCGCTGCGTGCGGTCCACGCTGGAGCGGCGGTCGAGCATCGATTCGTAGGTTTTCAGCACCTGGTAGAGCTGCGGGGTTACGATTTCCGCCGGTCCGATAATCTTCTCCCCCTTCTGTATGAGGCCGATGCCGGCCACTACGGGCTGGATGAGGCTCTCGCGGTAGAGGCGCGTGGCCTCGCGGTCCTCCACAATGTTGGGGAGCAGCCGCTCGGAGAGGCGCACCGACTGGAAGGCGCGGTGCTCGTCGGGCGACCCGGCGAACAGCGAGTCGATATAGGCATAGGCGTCGCGTTGCGAGAGATACTGGGCCGTATGGCGCGACACGTTGACGTTGTTTTCCGAATATTTCACCTCAGGAAGCTCGCCTCGGGCTATGCGCGAGGAGGTGGTCTGGTCGACCACACCGACGGCGTATACGCGCGCCACGGCGGCGGCAAGGCGGCGTTTCACGCCGGCAGCGAGCGAGTCGCTGGCTTCGATTTCGGCCACAAGGCGTTTAGGCTGGGCGTCGTCGCGCCGGTATATGGGCACGAGCGAGGCGTCGATGCTGTCGGTGATGTGGGCCACCGTGGCCGAGTCGCGGTAGACGGTGATGTCGAACGGCGCCGTGAGCAGCGAATAGGCCCAGGGTCGGTTTTCCTCGTAGGCATAGCGCTGGCGTGCTGTGCGCGGCATGAAGTAGGTGCAGACGGCCACCGCGGCAATGAGCACCAGGCCGAGATATATGCGGGTGTTGTCGGTAGGTTTCACTTTCTTTCAGAGGGTGGGGATGGATTATTGCCGGAGGTCTACAGGCGCGCAGCCTTCTCTACGCCCGGAATCTTGCGGATTTTGGCGCAGAGAGCGTTGATTTCGTCGACGTTGCCTACGAGCAGCGAGAGGTCGGCGTGGAACACCTCTTTCTCGGCGCGTATGTCGAGGGCGCGTATGTCGAGGGTGAGTTGCTTGGAGATGAGCGAAATCAGTTCGTGGAGAATGCCGTGGCGGTCAATTCCCTCCATATGTATGGTGGCGGGGAAGCGGGCTTCTACCACCTCCCAGGCCGTAGAGAGGATGCGCGGGCCGAAGCTGGCCTTGAGCACGCTGGCACGCGGGCAGTCGAGGGCATGCACCGTGACGGTGCCGTCGTCCTCGATGAAACCGAGCGCAGGGTCGCCGGGAATGGGGTGGCAGCATTCGGCGAAATTGAAGTTGCCGTCGCCCTTGTCGTCGTAGCGCAGGCGGTAGGTCTCCTTGGTGTTGATGGCGGCGCGGCGCGCGGCGGCCTCCTTCTCGGCATCGGTGGCCGGGGCGGGCGTCTCAGACCGCCCCAGCAGCTTCGACAGCAGACGCTTGGTGGCGGAACTCTGGCGCCGCAGGGTCTTCACCACGTAGTCGTTGAGCACAATCTCCTGGTTTCCCAGCAGGCAGTAGAAGTCGTCGCGGCTCTGGGCCTTGAAGAGCCCCATCACCTTGGTGATGGCCACGTTGTCGTCGGCGATGTCGTGAGCCTTGAGAAATTTCTCGAAAATCTCGCGTCCGGCCGAGATGGCCGGCTGCTGCATCTTGCGCAGCGAGGCGCGCAGGCGCGATTTTCCTTTGGCTGTGGCAAGGAAGTTGATCCATTCGGCCTTTGGCGTCTGGCTCTGCGAGGTAAGCACCTCCACCTGGTCGCCCGAATTGAGCTTCTGGCTCAGGGACACGAGCTTATGGTTCACCTTGCCGGCGATGCAGTGGCATCCGATCTGGGTGTGGAGGTTGAAAGCCACGTCGAGCACGGTGGCGTCCATCGGGAGCGTGAGCAGTTCGCCCTTGGGGGTGAATACCACTATCTCCGAGGCGAAGAGGTTGAGCTTGAGCGTGTCGAGGAAATCGAGGGCGTTGGGTTCCGGGTCGTCGAGGATATCCTTGATGGTGTGGAGCCAGGCGTTGAGCTCCGACTCCTCGTCGCCCTCCCCGACCTTGTATTTCCAGTGGGCGGCAAACCCCTTTTCGGCGATTTCGTCCATGCGGCGCGAGCGGATCTGCACCTCGATCCAGTTGCCGTCGGGCCCCATCACCGTGAGGTGGAGAGCCTGATAGCCGTTGACCTTCGGGGTCGACACCCAGTCGCGCGTGCGGTCGGGATGCAGGCGGTAGATGTCGGTGATGGCCGAGTAGATCTGCCAGCAGATGCCCTTCTCCTTGGCCGGGTCATCGCAGTCGAACACGATGCGGGCGGCGTAGAGGTCGTAGACCTCCTCGAAGGGGATATGTTTGGTCTCCATCTTGTTCCAGATGGAGTAGACCGACTTTACGCGCGCTTTGGCCGTATATTTCAGTCCCATGGCGTCGAGGCGCTGGAGAATCGGGGCGGCGAAATTGTTGTAGATCGAGTTGCGGTGCTGCTCGGTGGTAGCGATTTTGCGGCTTATCTGCTCGAAGGCGTCGGGATGCTCGTATTTGAACGAGAGGTTCTCCAGTTCTGTCTTTATGGCGAAGAGACCCAGGCGGTGGGCCAGCGGCGCGTAGATGTAGAGCGTTTCGCCGGCGATCTTATACTGCTTGTTGGGCGCCATAGAGCCCAGCGTGCGCATATTGTGCAGGCGGTCGGCCATTTTTATGAGCACTACGCGTATATCCTCCGACATCGTAAGCAGCAGCTTGCGGAAATTCTCGGCCTGGGCCGAGGCCTTGTCGCCGAAGATGCCGCCCGAAATCTTGGTGAGCCCCTCCACGAGCTGGGCGATTTTCTTGCCGAAATTCTGCTCGATATCCTCCACGGTGTAGTCCGTATCCTCCACCACATCGTGAAGCAGGGCGGCGCAGATCGAGGTTGATCCCAGGCCGATCTCCTGGCTTGCGATTTTGGCCACGGCGATGGGATGGAGGATATATGGCTCGCCCGAACGCCGGCGGATACCCTTGTGGGCCTCCCTGGCGAAGCGGAACGCCCGCTCTATAATCTCCACCTTCTTGCGGTGATTGCTTTTGAGGTATCCGTCGAGCACGTCGCGGAAAGCCTCCTCGATCATGCGGTCTTCCGCTTCGGTGGTGAAAGTGTTGTTCTGGCTCATAACAAAGAATGGCTGCACCCGTAAATGGCAGTGCCCGGAAGCACAAAAGTGCATATAAGCACCAAAAATAGGAAATTTCCGAAAATCTCGCAAAAAAACCTTCGTTTCGCCCTTTCGGCCACAGCTCAGGACTGCGGCCAGCCGGGGGCGCGGAGGGCGGAGGGGGTGAGCGAGGAGAGGGTGTCGGCCACTGCGCTGACAGCGGCGTCGGAGCGGGCGCGCAGTTCGGCGGCGAAGCTGCTGCAGCTGCCGGGGCCTTCGGTGGCGATCCAGGCGAGGATGCCTGTAGCCACGGCGTGCTCCAGATGGCGGCGCACTGTTATCAGGGCGCCGCTGCTGAGGCGGTCAGCGCCGGCAAGAGTGAGCCGCATGGCAGGAGCTTCGGAGGTGGAGTAAGGGTGGTCGGCGGGGAGGTCGGAGTCGCCGGAGCTCTCGGTTTCGGGCTCAGGAACCACAGGGGTGAGGTCTCTTGAATTTTTTTCGTTCTCGATAAAAATTTTTGCTTTTTTCATTGGTTTTTAATTTTTTACTCGTAATTTTGTACAATCTATATTGTAAATGCATTCGTGGCAGAAGCCGAGGTTACAGCCGCGTGTCGGATTCTCATTGGTGGCTGCCTTCTCGATTATGCTTGCAATTGGTTGTATTTAATTGACTATCAATGGTTAAATTGTAGAAAAATCTGGTTGTAGACAAAATTGCGACTTTTTGAAGATATTTCAGTTACAAATTTGACCTGCAACGTGTTGTAGACTATCTTTGTAGCAACCCGCATTGGCACAATTCGCAATCATATACCGTTTCCCTCCGGCTTTGCAGCCTCCGGCCCTTTCCGAGGCCGGCTTAGCGTGTAGCCGTCGGCCATACGGTTTCTACAAACTGAATTCTTTAATCCGGAAATTATCCATTGTTCATTTTATACAAACCTTTTTGTGGCGCGCATAGTCGCCGCAGCTGTATTGATTGACTGGTAATATTACTATGTATCTCGGTAAGGGAAGTCGTGAGATTTTCCTTACTTTTTTTGAGCGACGGCCAGTGGGCGCACTTCTGCGTTGCTTCCCACGGTGAGGTCGGTCTGTAGCTCGATCCAAGGGCGGAACCCGGTTGCGAGCGGTGCGACAACAGGCGAGGTCAGATCCCCCTCCACCTTGAAGCGCGCCAGCAAAGCGGGGCGTCGGTTGCCGCGGTCGGCTGTTATGGCGATGGTGCCCTTGATGCCGCTTCCTGTCACGGCTGCCCGCACCGGGCGTCCCGCGATTCCGTAGGCGTTGCCGCTGAAATTATGACGAAGCCTCAGGGCCATCCTGACTCCATCCGCGGGCCACGTCTCGCGGTCGGCAGTATATGTGCCGCCGTCGGAGGCCAGAATCAGCAACCGTCCGCGCCACGTGCGCAGCGTGATGTCGCCGCTTATTCCCGGGTATTCGGCCTGGATGCGTTCTATTGTTTTGCCCGATGGGGATGCGTGCAGCAGTTGCGTACGTCCGTCGTGGTCGGTCTCCGTCCACCAGTATTCTCCGCGCTTGCCTCCGTAGGCTATATCTCCGGCGCCTTCTATGCCTGTGGAGAGCAGAGCCACTTTCGACCCGCGCAGTTCGGCCGGACGGCCGCCGGTAAGCATCAGCAGGAATCGTCCTTTTCCGTCGTTGCATTCAGTCAGTCTCCCGCCGTCGGCGGTGAGGGGGCTCATGCGTCTTACGGCGTGCACGCTCATGGCGCCGTCGAGCGTAAGCTGGTAGATACCGCCGCGTGTGGCAAGGACGAGGCGTGTGCGCGAGAAGTCCCAGCTGCCGTTCCCGGAGGGCCATTCGGCAATGGCGTCGATGCTCCCGGTGCCCAGCCGGTGGCGTTTCCGTCGGTCGCTCAGGGAAGTGCCCGTGGCCACGGCCACGCATCCCGCTTCGCAACGTGCTGAGGCTGTGGTAGCGCCGATGTCGAGGGTGGAAGCATCTGTGGCGGGGAAGATAGTGGGATTGGCGAAATTGATATGGCAGGCGCAGCCCGTGCCTCTCAGCGGATGCATGGCGTAGGTCTGCTGCATAATCCCTTCCGGGCGCTCCACGGCCAGACGGAGGCTGACGGCGCGCTCGTCGGGATATACGAGCAGTGGGGAGAACCCCGCGGCATCTTCGTCGGTCCCTTCGGCCACACGCACGGCCTTGTGCTCGGTTCCATCCGGCTCGCGGAGGGTCACGGTAGCCACGGCGCGCCAGCCTTTCCCAGCCATGGAGTCGGTCCGCGTAAGCAGCTGCGCGGGGCTGAAGCCGTCAAACGGTTCTGTCAGCGGATCCGCGGCGATAATTGCGCCGTCCGGCAGGGTGAGCATGGTTCGGAAACTTTCAGCGTCGCGTTCGGGCGCTGGTGTCGTCCCTTTTGTGGCGGGAAGATCGGCAAGCGGTATGGTCGTACGCTGTGCGTCTCCACCGAAAGGGTCGGTTATTGAGGCCTGCTCGCACCATTCGCCGGCCTGCAGGGCCTGTAGGGCGCGCTTCTCCACAGCCGCCGTCACGCCCGCTTTGCTGCCTGCCATTCCCGGCAATGGCATCGTTACGGTTGTCTCGCGGCCGTTGTCTGAAATCGTCGGTGTGCCCGCACTCCCTTCGGGAGAGTATGGCTCGATTTGTGCCGAGGTCTCCACAACGGCTCTATAGGCCATGCGTCGCCATGGCTCGGCTATGGCGCGCATGCCGCTGAGTTCCAGATTGTAGGCATTGGCCGTCAGTGCTGTTGCCTGGAGGGTCTGGCCGTCGGAGCCGAGGGTGAAGGTTGCACCCCCGGTGCATTGCGGCCCGTCTGGGCTGCATACTAAGATTGTCGGCCCCGTGGCGATTGTGTCGCCGCGACGGTCCTCCACTCTTACGCGGGCCAGGCGCGGCTGGAGCGAATATCCTGCGGCCGAAGCGCGTTGCCGCAGGCGCAGATAGGCATCCTCCACGCGCTTGCTCATGGCGGCGGTGTCGCCCGCGCCTGGCCGGGATGTTCCGCTTATCGCCTGCGAGAGCTTCAGGGCGCTTACGGGTTCCGACATAGTCTGTCGCCGTCCTTGCCTCAGAAGCAGGGGAGGGAGTGCCGGCATCCGTCCGTGCATGGTGAATCGCCATCCGCCCGGTGCATCGGCATCGCGCCGGTAGCTCGCGTAGACGCTCCGGCTGTGGCTGAGGAAAATCCTAAGAACCCCTTCCTCTACGACCTCGCACCCTATCACCTGCGCCTCCACCTGTCCAAGCTCGGCGCAGGCCTCCGGCATCTGCAGTTCCGTTTCATCGTTTGTAGTCTTTGAAATCGCCACCCCGAGCTGCATCCCCTTCATGGTCAGTACGGCGGTAGTTTCGGCATCGAGCGGAAATTCCGCCACGAATTCACGGCAGTCGTCGGCCACCTTTGCCGGCATTCCCGCCGGGCGCCATACTTCAGGCTCCCTGTCGTCCCTGCGGCAGTTCACCGCCTCCACAGGCATCCCTTTGGCCTCAGCCCATAGCATTTTGGTAGATTTCATTGTCTCGGTTCTCGTAATGTTAAAGTTCTCCTTTTTTCGGTTGCGATGCAAAGTTACAACCGATTTTGCCCCTTGCGAGTCTAAAAAATCCGCTTAACACTCCTTAACGCGCCATCCCTCTCTCCTCCAGTCTCTTATCCCCTATAAATTTTTCAAAAAAATCATTTCTCCTGGCCTTCCCCTTAGCTTTCCCATCAAAGGTGCGGTTTTCCGTTTCCGGCGAGCATCGCCGGAAAGCCCCGTTGCCCTGGATAGCCTCGCAGCCGGCCCCCGGATGGCCAGGCGGGTTGTCAGAGCGGTGCAGATTTTAGGAGACAAGGGCGAGCGCCGCTATCACAAGCCGCCTAATTTCCGCCTAAAAATAAGCATGCATCCCCATAGCTGAGAAACCTGAACCCATGCTCCAGCGCGTACTCATAGGCCTTCCGCCAGTCTCCCCCCGTGAAAGCCGACACCAACAGCAGCAGCGTCGATCGCGGCTGGTGGAAATTCGTAACCATCCCCTTTACAACCCTGTACCGGTATCCCGGCGCTATAATAATGCGTGTCGAGGCGATAAAAGTCTGCATCCCCGTCTCGTCGAGATGCCGCAGAATCGTTTTCATAGCGTCGGCCACACATATATTTATAGTGTCCCCCTCATAGGGCGCCCATTGCGGCACCTCGCCCTCCCATTTCCCCTGAAGCATCAGCGCCCCGGCGTGGAAGAGGCTTTCGAGAGTGCGTACCGACGTTGTCCCGACGGCGATTACCTTCCGTTTCCCCTCGGCCAGTTCGGCGATAAGGTCGCGGTCGACAGCGATAAACTCGCTGTGCATCGGGTGGTCGCCGATCTCCTCCGATTTAACCGGCTGGAATGTTCCGGCCCCCACGTGGAGCGTCAGCTCGCGTCGCTCTATGCCGCGCCGCGATATGGCTTCCAGCACCTCCGGAGTAAAGTGCAGCCCCGCCGTCGGAGCTGCCACTGATCCGTCGATATGCGAGTATACCGTCTGATAGTCAGTCGAGTCCGATGCCTCGGTGCCTCGGTTAAGATAGGGTGGGATGGGAATCTCACCCACGGCGCCGATTATCTCCGAGAAGCTTACCTCCGGATTGTCCCAGCTGAACTCTATGTTGGAGCTGCGCCCGAGGTTGGCCATGCGTTCGGCCTTGAATGTCAGGGGCTTGTCGTTTACTTCAAGCTTCATTTCGAGCGCTCCCTCCTTCCATTTCTTCGAGTTGCCCACCAGGCAGTTCCAGATGCAGCGACCTGTCTGCGCGAAGCTTACGGCGTAGTCGGCGGGATCCACCGGCTCCAGGCAGAATATCTCTATGTGGGCGCCTCCAGCCTTGCGGAAGCGCAGGCGCGCGTTGATCACTCGCGTGTTGTTGTATATCAGCACCGCATCCTCCGGCAGAAGCTCCGGAAGTTCCGAGAATATATGCTCCGAAATCTCCCCGTTGCTCTGGCGCACAAGCAGTTTGCAGGCGTCGCGTTGAGCCAGGGGGTGCTTCGCTATCCGCTCGTCGGGTAGCGGATAGTCGTATTCGTCGATGCGTATCTCCTTTACCATATTCTAAATTTTGCGCAAAGTTAGCGATTTATCCGTATCTTTGCACAAAAGCAAAATGTAAAGAAAATGGTAAAGATAGGCGATACAGTCAGGTTTCTTAGCTCCACCGGCGGTGGACGCGTGGTGAAAATCGACGGCCAGGTGGCCCACGTCGAGGAAGACGATGGTTTTGTTACTCCCGTACTGGTCAAGGAACTGGTGGTTGTGGCTCCCGCAGGCGACGAGAAGGCGCGCCGCGACATTTTCGGCGGAACGGGCCAGCAGCGTCAGGCCGACGAGGCCGAGGCGCGCAGCAAGTTCGTTCCCACCGCCGTTCCCGAGGCTCCGAAGCCCGAACCGGTGGTCGAGACCCCCGGCGGCGACCGCCTCAACGTCGTGCTCGCCTACGAGGCTGTGGAACTTAAACATCTGTCCACCACCACGTTCGAGGCCTACCTCGTCAACGATTCCAATTATTACCTCTACTTCACATACCTCTCGCGTGCCGACGACGAAGAGGGTTGGACCACCCGCTATGCCGGCCTTGTAGAGCCCAACATGCAGATTTTCATCGAGGAACTAACACGCGAGCAGGTCGGACGCCTCGACCGCGTAGCCTTCCAGTACGTCGCCTTCAAGCGCGACCGTCAGTTTACCCTCAAAGCTCCCGTAGCCGTCGAATCGCGCCTCGACACCACCAAGTTCTTCAAGCTCCACTGCTTCCGCGAGAATGTCTACTTCGACCAGCCGGTCATCGCCGTCGAGATTGTAAAGAACGATATTCCCCAGCGGGCCAAGGTGTTCGACAGCGTAGGCCTCGAGGAAGCCATGCGCTCGAAAGTGCGTGCCGACCGCCGTCCGGTCGTGAAGCGCGAGGCCCCCAGGCCCAAAGCCGACGCCCCGCTGGTGGTCGACCTCCATATCGGCGAGCTCCTCGACACCACCGCCGGCATGTCGACAGCCGACATCCTTAACTATCAGATTGATACCTTCCGCCGCGTCATGGACGAGAATCTCCGCAACCGTGGCCGTAAAATTGTCTTCATCCACGGAAAAGGGGAGGGGATACTCCGCCAGGCCATCATGAAAGAACTCAACCATCGCTACAAGAGCGCCGACGTTCAGGACGCCTCCTTCCGCGAGTACGGTTACGGCGCCACCCAGGTAACAATCAGATAATCGCTCTCTTTCGCTATGATTATATGTTTCAGCGGCACGGGCAACTCCCTTCTGGTTGCCCGACAACTGCAGTCGCATCTCGGCGGCGACATCCTCATGCTTGAAGGGCGCCGTCTTATCGAGCCCGACTCGGAGCTGATACGCGTCCCAGAAGACGAACCTGTCGTATGGGTCATGCCCGTCTACTCCTGGGGAATCCCTCCGGTGGTCGTCCCCTTCCTGCGCCGCAGCAAGCTGAAAATCACCCCTGAGCACTCCACGCCTCACTTCCTCGTCCTGACCTGCGGCGACGATACCGGCTACGCCGACCATCAGTGGGCAAAAATCATCGGGCGCCGAGGGTGGAACCCCCGCGGATCCTTTTCCGTCACGATGCCCAACACCTATGTGCTGATGAAAGGCTTCGACGTCGACACCCCCGAAGTCGCCGACGCCAAACTCAAGGCAATGCCCGACCGCGTGGCCCATATCGCCGCAAAAATCAGCAAAGGCTACGGCGAAGGCGAAATGACCCGCGGCTCCTGGGCATGGCTCAAAACCTACATCATCTACCCCTGGTTCGCCGCCTTCTGCATGTCCCCGCGCCCCTTCCACGCCACCGCCGCCTGCACATCCTGCTCCCTCTGCGCCCGCTCCTGCCCGCTCTCCAACATCACCATGTCCCCCTCCACCCCTTCTATATCCTCTCGTTCTTCTCAAAATCAAGAAGGTAGTTCTGTGGACGAGCTTCAGCTCGGCGTCCCAGGCAGCCCCTCAACCCCCGTCTGGGGCTCCCGTTGCGCCCTCTGTCTGCGCTGCTACCATATCTGCCCCTCCCGCGCCGTCGCCTACGGCTCCGCCACCGCCTCCAAATCCCGCAAACCCATCTATCGCTGATCTCTCTCCGTTCCCCCTCCGTCCCTACTTCTTCCCCCTCCGTCCCTACTTCTTCCCCCTCCGTCGCTCCTTCTTCCCTCCTTCGGCCCCTCCCAGTGGCTGCTTAGGAGGTGCGAATTATTTCGCACCTCACGCGCTCGGCATAAGGCGCCCCTCCCTCCATCCCCCTAATCCGCCCTTCCCGCCATCCCCCGAATCCCCCATTAAAGGTGCGGCTTCACGCTTCCGGCGATCACGCCGGCAATCCCCTCTTCCCTTTCTCCTGTCTGTCCGGCCTCCTGTCTTTTGTTCTTGTGCCGCCGGCTTGCCGGCGGTTTGCTGCTCAGAGGCAAATTCCCCTTTGATTATCTGCGGAATTTGTGTATATTTGCAAGCTGAAAACTATGTCGCGCAGCCCCCTCCGGGGCCTGTGGCCGCTCTGCTTGCCTCACTGTCAGTGGATTGGCTTCGCGTCGGCATTCCGTTTTCTCCCTTTTTTGGCTCGCGTGGAGCTGCCCGGCTATGGGGCGCCTCCGCCGGCTCAGGCAATGGAAAATAAAAAAAATAATAACATAAATACTTTTTAACACCACATGCAAAGCAAAGGAACCCTCGGGAGTATCATCGCCGGTATCATCGCGATTTTCCTCGTGCTTGTCTGCCTGTTCTACCTGTCGTTCACCCTCGTGAGCAGCAAGCAGGAGGCGAAGGCTGAGCAGTATGCTCTCTCCGTAGCCGGGCAGCAGGGCAAGAACTCCGAGCAGTACAACAAGGCCTATAAAGCCTACATCGACTCAATTTCCAAGGAGCCCGTTTGGCTGGGCTACAACTACAGTGAAGTCCAGAAATGGGGTGTCGGCCTCGGACTCGACCTCAAAGGCGGCATGAACGTCATCCTTCAGGTCTCCATGCCCGACATGCTCCGCTCAATGAAAAACGCCGACCAGGATCCGGCTTTCGAGCAGGCGCTCGCAAATACCGACTCCATCATCGGCAACAACCACTCCTCCGACTATGTGGGAACCTTCGTCCAGCAGTACCGCGCCCTTAACCCCGGCGCCGACTACTCCGTGGTGTTCAACTCCATCGTGAAGCAGGGCCAGAGCGACAAGGATGTCGCCTCCGTCCTCAAGTCCGAGGTCAAGGATCGCGTCAACAACTCCGCCACCAACGTGCTCCGTTCGCGTATCGACGCCTACGGCGTGGTTTCCCCCAACATCCAGGTGCTTCAGGACAACGACGGCCAGATTCTTCTCGAACTCCCCGGCGTTAAGGAGCATCAGCGCGTGCGCGAACTCCTCCAGCGCTCCGCCAACCTCGAATTCTACGAGTGCTACGGCGCCAACGAAATCGCCGGTCAGGTCGCTCAGCTCGACGCTGCCCTCCGCGCTAAAAACGGCACCGGCCTCCGCGAGCGCTTCCTCATGATCAGCTCCGACGCTACCCCCGTCTTCGGTATCGCAACCGCCCAGGAGCGCGACAGCATCAACGCCGCCCTCGCAACCCCCGAAGCCAAGCAGTACCTCCCCTCCAACCTCCGCCTGCGTTGGAGCGTGAAGCCCTCGCCCGTCAACTTCACCGACACCGTCACCCATAAGGAGCGTCAGATCGACACATATCAGCTTATTGCCCTCCGCGCCACCAACGGCGGTCCCGCCCTCGACGGCTCTGGCGTAATCGGCGCTACCAGCGACTTCGACCAGATGCAGGGCAACGTCGTTTCCATGACCATGAACTCCGAGGCCGCACGCGACTGGGCCCGTATTACCCAGCGCAACATCGGCCACCCCGTAGCTATTGTCCTCGACGACCTCGTTTATTCCTATCCCAACATCCGCCAGGCTATCGAAGGCGGTCGCTCGCAGATCACCGGCGACTTCACCGTCGAAGAAGCTCAGGACCTTGCCAACGTCCTAAAGAGCGGTAAGATGACCGCCAAGGTCGACATCATCTCCGACATGGTTATCGGTCCCTCGCTCGGCCAGCAGGCCATCGAGTCCGGTATCTGGTCGTTCGTTGTCGCCCTCGTGCTCCTCATGATCTTCATGTGCTGCATCTATGGCCTCATCCCCGGCCTCATCGCCAACTTCGGCCTTATCTGCAACCTCTTCTTCACATTCGGCATCCTCGCCTCCTTCCAGGCCGTCCTCACCCTCAGCGGTATCGCAGGTATCGTCCTCGCTCTCGGTATGGCCGTCGATGCCAACGTGCTCATCTTCGAGCGCGCCAAGGAGGAACTCCGCGCCGGAAAATCCATCCGCACCGCAATCGCCGACGGCTACTCCAACGCCTTCTCCGCCATCTTCGACTCCAACCTTACCTCGATTATCACAGGCGTGATCCTCCTCTTCTTCGGCACAGGTCCCATCAAGGGCTTCGCCACCACCCTCATAATCGGTATCGTCTGCTCCTTCTTCACGGCCGTCTATCTCACCCGCATCATCTTCATCACATGCGGAAAGACCAAGCCCTTCCAGAAGCTCACCTTCACCACCGCAATCTCGCGCAACATGTTCAACAACTCCCACTTCAACTTCCTGGGAGCCCGCAAGATTGCCTTCCCCGTAATCGGCATCTTCATCGCCGTTGTCGTAATCTCCCTCTTTGTCCGTGGCCTCAACCAGGGCATCGACTTCTCCGGCGGCCGCAACTACGTTGTCAAATTCGAGAAGCCCGTCAAGACCGACGCACTCCAGCAGGCACTCGTGCCCGTCTTCAACGCCGACGGTCAGGTAGCTTCCGTATCCGTAATCACCATCGAGAATTCCAACCAGGTTCGCATCTCCACCAACTATAAGATCAAATCCGACGAAGACGCCTCCGCCATCGAGGAAGAAATCACCCGCAAGCTCTACGACACCTTCAAGGCCGAAGGCCTCCTCCCCGACGGAATGACCCTCGAATCCTTCTCCACCACCGACGAGACCCAGGGCATCCTCTCCTCGCAGACCGTCGGCCCGACCGTCGCCAACGACATGCGCAACAAGGCCTACATCGCCGTTATCCTCTCCCTCGCCGCGATGTTCCTCTATATCCTCCTGCGTTTCCGCAACGTCGCTTTCTCGCTCGGTGCACTCGCAGCCGTGGCCTTCACCGCATTCTCCATCATCGGCTTCTACTCCCTCTTCTGGGGCATCCTTCCCTTCGCCATGGAGATCGACCAGACATTCATCGCCGCAATCCTCACCATCATCGGTTATCAGATCAACGATACCGTGGTAGTGTTCGACCGCGTGCGCGAAAACGTCGGCCTCTATCCCAAGCAGGACTTCTTCACCACCATCAACAAGTCGCTCAACTCCACCCTCGGCCGTACCATCATGACCTCGGCCTCGACCCTCCTGGTGCTCCTCTGCATCTTCATCCTTGGTGGCGATTCCATCCGTTCCTTCATCTTCGCGATGCTCTTCGGCGTAATCACCGGTACACTTTCCACCATCTACATCGCAACCCCCGTTGCCTACCTGGTGAACTCCCGCAAAGTGGCCAACCCCGCCGTAAAATAAATCCTCGGCGGCCAACCCCGCCGAAAATACCCACGGCGATCACCTCCGCCGAAGCCTCAACCGCAGATTCTATCAGCTAATAGCCGATAATCAGCAATATCAACCAATCAGGGCGAAGGTTTTCGCCCTGATTGGTTTTTGTTCTATAGTGCTTTCCACCTTGCTCCCTGCTCTTTCTCCCCTTGGCTCCCATCAAAGGGGCGGTTTCCCGCTTCCGGCGAGCATCGCCGGAATTTCCCCCTCCTGCTCCTTCCGCCCGCTTAGGAGGTGCGAATTATTTCGCACCTCACGCGCTCGGCTTCAGCCGCCCCGCTTTCCCCGCTCTTGCCTCGGGCTTCTTCCCTGTTTCCCTCCTGATTTGTTTGCGCTCCGAGCTTTAGCTCGGGTCTCCCCGTGTTCCTCCCTCCTCCTATCCCTTGGCTCCCATCAAAGGGGCGGTTTTCCGCTTCCGGCGAGCATCGCCGGAACCCCCGCCTCCTGCCTCCAAATTGTTTTCCCCTCTTTTGTTCTTGTGCCGCTGGCTTGCCAGCGGGCGGAGTTTCGCTCCGATTCGTTCTTGTGCCGCCGCCTTGCCGGCGGTCGGGCGTTGCCCCGATCCGTTCTTGTGCCGCAGGCTTCCCCTCCTTTTCCCATCGCAAAGGCAAATCCTTGCGTTGCCCCGCAAAAATTCGTACCTTTGCAGTCTAATCCGCAATGACAAAACTCGACATATTCATCCTGATTGTATTCGTCGTATCCGTCGCCTGGGGCTTCCGTAAAGGCGTCATCGTCCAGGCCGGAGCCCTCGGAGGCCTCATTCTCGGCGTCCTCCTATGTCATATCGGAGGCGATTATATCGCAGCGATGATAGCCTCCAAAGGAGCTGATGCCGCTACTCAGCCCGGATATGTCGATAAGGTGATGGCCAACATCATCCTGTTCATAATCGGCTACCTGAGCGTGCGAATCGTCGCCCACTTCTTCAAGACCGTCGTCCGTTCCCTCAGCCTCGGAGTGCTCGACCGCATCGCCGGCGCCCTGTTCAGCTGCTTCGAGTGGATGCTTGCCCTGAGTATCCTGCTCAATCTCTGGCTGCTCGTCAAGCCCTCCACTCCTTTCCTGGCCATGTCGACTATCGGCAACGGCCATGCAATCGAGGCCATCCTCTCCCTCGCCCCCGCTCTACTCGGCTGGGCCGTCGGCGGCTGAAACTCTTTCCCCATCCGCCGCGTTATAATGATTGTCTACACGAATCCTTTTATGGTTCGCTTATATAAATCCTCATCAACAGAGGCTCGGAGAGCCGATGTCGTGGTCATAAAAAGGATTGTAGAATAAGAAAGTCAACTACCGTTATGGACAAAAGCAAAGACCGTCATACCGATTCCTCCTCGGGCAGCGTGCTCGACAACGTCACCCGCGGCGACTATAAATACGGCTTCGTCACCGATATCGACACCGACATCATCCCCGTAGGCCTCAACGAGGACGTCATCCGCCTCATCTCGCGCAAGAAGGGCGAACCCGACTGGATGCTCGACTTCCGCCTCAAGGCCTACCGCTACTGGCTCACCCTCACCCCGCCCAAATGGGGTCACCTCAAGATGCCCGATATCGACTTCCAGGCCATCAGCTACTACGCCGCCCCCGTCAGGAAGGAAGGCCCCAAGAGCCTCGATGAGGTCGACCCCGAGCTGATACGCACCTTCGATAAGCTCGGAATCCCCCTTCAGGAGCAGAAGCAGCTCGCCGGAATGGCCGTTGACGCCGTAATGGACTCCGTCTCCGTCAAGACAACCCACAAGGAAGCCCTCGCCGAGCGCGGTATCATCTTCTGCTCCATCTCCGAGGCCGTGCGCGACTATCCCGACCTCGTGCGCCGCTACCTCGGCAGTGTCGTCAGCTACAAGGACAATTTCTACGCGGCGCTCAACTCAGCCGTGTTCTCCGACGGCTCATTCGTCTATATCCCCAAAGGCGTGCGGTGCCCCATGGAGCTCAGCACCTATTTCCGCATAAACGCCTCCGGCACAGGTCAGTTCGAGCGCACCCTCATCGTGGCCGACGACGACAGCTACGTCTCCTACCTCGAGGGATGCACCGCCCCCATGCGCGACGAAAACCAGCTCCATGCCGCCATCGTCGAAATCGTGGTCGAAGACCGCGCCGAGGTGAAATATTCCACCGTACAGAACTGGTACGCCGGCGACGAGCAGGGCCGCGGAGGCATCTACAATCTTGTCACCAAGCGCGGCCTCTGCCGCGGCGACTATTCCAAACTCTCCTGGACCCAGGTCGAGACCGGCTCGGCCATCACCTGGAAATACCCATCCTGCGTCCTTGCAGGCCGCGGCGCAACCGGCGAATTCTATTCCGTGGCCGTCACGCGCAACTACCAGCAGGCCGACACCGGCACCAAGATGATTCATCTCGCGCCCGATACGCGCTCCACAATCGTCTCCAAGGGCATCTCCGCCGGCCATAGTGAGAATTCCTACCGCGGTCTCGTCAAGGTTACTCCCGCCGCCGAGGGCGCGCGCAACTACACCCAGTGCGACTCCCTCCTGCTCGGCAGCGAGTGCGGCGCCCACACCTTCCCCTACATCGACGTGATGAACCCTACGGCCGTGGTCGAGCACGAGGCCACCACCTCCAAAATCTCCGAGGACCAGATTTTCTACTGCAACCAGCGCGGAATCTCCACCGAGGAGGCTGTCGGCCTCATTGTCAACGGCTACGCCAAAGAGGTGATGAACAAACTCCCCATGGAGTTCGCCGTCGAAGCCCAGCGTCTGCTCTCCATCACCCTCGAAGGCTCCGTAGGCTGATAAACAAACCTCCCATCCCTTCCAAATTTCCCATAATACCCCTCTCTCCAATAATTCTCAATACTCCCATCCCTCCCAAACCCTCAACCACAAAATGAGCAACGATATACTTCTGAAGGTCAGCGACCTTCGCGCAAAAGTCGACGACAAGGAGATTCTCAAGGGAATCAATCTCGAGATTCATCCCGGCGAGGTCCACGCCATCATGGGTCCCAACGGCTCGGGCAAGTCCACGCTCTCCAGCGTTCTCGCCGGTAATCCCGCCTTCACCGTCACAGGGGGCTCCGTCGACTTCCACGGCCTCGACCTGCTCTCGCTCTCTCCCGAGGACCGCTCCCACGAGGGCCTTTTCCTCTCCTTCCAGTATCCCGTTGAGATTCCCGGAGTCTCGATGGTCAACTTCATGCGCGCGGCCGTCAATGCCAAGCGCGAGTATTTCCATGAGCCCGCCCTCTCGGCCGGCGAGTTCCTCAAGCTGATGCGTCAGAAGCGCGCCATCGTCGAGCTCGACAACAAGCTCGCCTCGCGCTCGGTCAACGAAGGCTTCTCCGGCGGCGAGAAAAAGCGCAACGAAATATTCCAGATGGCCGTGCTCGAACCGCGCCTCTCCATCCTCGACGAGACCGACTCCGGACTCGACATCGACGCCCTTCGCGTAGTGGCCGGCGGCGTCAACCAGCTCAAGAGCGCCGACAACGCCACCATCGTCATCACCCACTACCAGCGTCTGCTCGATTATATCCGTCCCGACTTCGTCCATGTGCTCTATAAGGGCCGGATTATCCGTACCGGCGGTCCCGAGCTCGCCCTTGAGCTTGAGGAAAAAGGCTACGACTGGCTTAAAGACCAGGAAGCCTGATCGTTAATCCTACTTCTCACAACCGATGAACGCACTTACCCAATATATCGACCTCTTCCGGCAGAACCGCGCGGCCATCGATGCCCATAGCGCTCCGGCGCTCAACGCGGCGCGCACTGCGGCCCTCGCGCTTCTGGAGAAGGCCGGACGACTTCCCGACCGCGGCGACGAGGGATTCGAGAAAACCTCTGTCAACGATATGTTTGCGCCCGATTTCGGAGTGAACATCGAGCGACGCGACCTCCCCGCCGATGTCGCCGCCTCGTTCCGTTGCGGCGTCCCCAATCTCAGCACTCTCCTCGGCCTCGTGGTCAACGACCGCTTCGCCGCCACCCCGGCGCTCCTGAAGAATCTCCCCGAGGGCGTCGATGTCTGCTCGCTGGCTCAGGCCGCCCGCCAATGGCCTGATTTCGTGGCTGATTACTACGCAAAGCTTTCCTCGGCCTCCCAAGGTGCCGCCTCCTCCCATGCCGCGCTCAATACGCTCCTTTGCCAGGATGGTGTATTCATCCGCGTGGCCCCCGGCGTGCGCCTCGAAAAAGCCATACAGCTCGTCGACATCTTCCAGTCGCAGTTCCCTCTGATGGCCGTGCGCCGCGTTCTGCTCGTCGCCGGCGAAGGCTCGTCGGTATCGGTGCTCAAGTGCGACCACACACGCCCCGACAGTCAGAACTGCCTATCGAGCGAGGTTGTCGAGATTTTCGCCGGACCCGGTGCTTCCGTCCAGTGGTACGACATCGAGGAATCCTCGCCCGCCACTTCGCGCTATTCCCAGCTCTTTGCGCGCCAGGACGATGGCTCGTCGCTCACCGTGTGCGCCTCCACGCTCGCCAACGGCTCCACCCGCAATGAATTCCATCTCGACGTGGTAGGAGAGCATACCTCCACACGCCTCTCTGGCATGGCCATCGGCAGCGGTGAGCAGCATATCGACAACTCCTCCGACCTCCGCCACGCCGGCTTCTACGGCCATAGCTCCCAGATGTTCAAATACGTGCTCGACGACGACGCCACCGGCGCCTTCGAGGGAAGCATCGAGGTCTGCCACGGCGCCCGCTTCGTCGAGGCCTACCAGAGCAACCGCAACATTCTCGCCTCGCGCAGCGCCCGCATGCATACCAAGCCCCAGCTCCTTATCTACAACGACGACGTAAAATGCTCCCACGGAGCCACCACCGGTCAACTCGACGACCGCGCCCTCTTCTATATGCAGACGCGCGGCATACCCCTCGCCGTCGCCCGCCGCATGCTCATGCAAGCGTTCATGGCCGACGTTATCGACGCCATCGAGCTCGAACCCCTGCGTTCGCGTCTGCTCCATATGGTGGAATGCCGCTTCGCCGGCCATCCCGCCTCCTGCGGCGAATGCAGCCGGTAATCCCTGTAATCAGTTTTCTGTCAGACTCTCCGTCCAAAACAATATCTTCCCAGCCGCCATGTATTCCGTCGATGATCTTCGCAAAGAGTTTCCCATACTGAGCCGCAACGTCTACGGCCGTCCGCTCGTCTACCTCGACAATACCGCCACATCCCAGACCCCGCGTCGCGTGGTCGAGGCCATCGACGATATGTACTATCAGCACAAGGCCAACGTCCACCGTGGCGTCTTCTCCATATCCCAGGAGTCCACATCAATGATGGAGGCCACCCGCGAACGCGTCCGCGCCTACATCAACGCCGCCTCAACCCGCGAAATCGTCTTCACCCGCGGCACAACCGAGGCAATCAACCTCGTGGCCTCCAGCTTCGGTTCCTTCCTCGAAAACGGCGACGAAATCATCCTCACCGTTATGGAGCATCACGCCAACATCGTCCCCTGGCAGCTCCTCGGCGACCGCAAGCGCATCCTCCTGCGTGTCGTTCCCATCCTCCCCGACGGCAGTCTCGACATGGAAGCCTTCCGCTCCTTCTTCAACGAGCGCACGCGTCTTGTCAGCGTCTGCCATGTCAGCAACGTCCTCGGAACCGTCAACCCCATCGCCGAAATCACTGCCTACGCCCATTCTATGGGAGTCCCCGTAATGGTCGACGGCGCTCAGGCCGCCCCTCACATGCACATCGACGTCCGTGCCCTCGACGTCGATTTCTATACCTTCTCGGCCCATAAGATGTACGGCCCCGCCGGCGTCGGTGTGCTCTACGGCAAGGAGCATTGGCTCGAGGCGATGCCACCGTATCAGGGTGGGGGAGAGATGATTTCCCACGTCAGCTTCAAGAAAACCACATTCGCCGAACTCCCGCTCAAATTCGAGGCCGGTACCCCCGACTTCGTCGACATCGCCGCATTCTCCGCCGCCCTCGACTTCATCGAGAGCGTCGGCCTCGACGACATCGCCGCCCACGAGCACGAACTCCTCGAGTGGACCACCGCCGAAATGCTCAAAATCCCCGGAATGCGCATCTTCGGCACAGCCCCCGGCAAATCCCCGCTAATATCCTTCCTTATCGGTAAAGCCCACCATTACGACACCGGAATGCTCCTCGACAAACTCGGCGTAGCCGTCCGCACAGGCCACCATTGCGCCCAGCCCCTGATGGAATCCCTCGGCATCGAAGGCACCGTCCGCGCCTCCTTCGCCGCCTACAACACCCTCGCCGAGTGCCAGACCTTCATCGCCGCCCTCCACCGCATCCTCCCCCTCCTCTCCTGATTCCCCCTCCACCTTTCCACCTCTTTTTCCTCCTCCCAGGCTCCCCCCTCCCGTCAAAAGTGCGGCTTCCCGCTTCCGGCGCCCATCGCCGGAATGCCCCCATCGCCTCCCTCCTTGCGCCGGCTTAGGAGGTGCGAATTATTTCGCACCTTACGCGTTCGGCTTCAGCCGCCATTTTTTCTTCCCCAGCTATCCCCCTCCAAAATCTCCCTCTCTCAGCTGCTCCCTCCTAATTTGTTTGTGCTCCGAGCTTTAGCTCGGCCCTTTCAGACCCCCGTCCCTTCCGTCCATCCTTCGCCACCCCCTCATCCATCGGCTTGCCTCCAGGCACCTCCTAAGGCTACCCCCTCCACCTGCCTGCTGATTTGTTTGTGCTCCGTTTGTTTGTACTCCGAGCAGGTGGCGGAATGTCGAAGAGTTCATCCTAATTTGTTTGTGCTCCGGGCTTTAGCTCGGGCTCTCCGATGTCCGATTCCCGCCTAAATGCGCGCTTGACACTTTTTAGCTTTAATTAATAAACTTTTTATGGCGAAAATCGCAATAGGTTGTAACTTTATTGGTCCATTCAATCGCTAATTGCAAACGCCTTAAAACTCACCTCCTGATACTGCCATCAGGACCGGTTTAACATACCAAAACCACACACCAGAACCAAAATCACACATTTCTAAAAATACCGCCTTCGGTTTATAAAAACACATCTAAACTCCACACGCTTATGAAACTAAATCTACTTGCCGCACGCATCCTATGCGCGCTCCTCGCCGCATTCACCTCCCTCTCCGCCTCCGCCTACGCCTTCCAACAGAACGGCATCTACTATAACATCACCTCTGCCGACAACAAAACCGTCACTGTAACCTATAGTAACTATGATACAACGACCGATGCAAACGGGAATATAGTAGTTGGGCAATATAATACCAACGGAGGATATTCCGGCGATGTAACCATCCCTTCAACTGTAACATACAATGGCATAACATATACTGTTACTGCAATTGGTGCCAATGCATTTTCCGATTGCAATAATCTGAATACAGTTAAGATACCGCAATCAGTGGTTGCTATTGGTCAACAAGCCTTTATGAAGAGCTCTTTGAAAGAAGTCTCTATCCCCGAATCCGTCACGGTCATAAATAACGGTACATTTCAGTACTGTAAATCATTAGAGTCGATCACTTTGCCTGAAACTCTGACCTCAATTAAGGATCATGGAATTAGAGAGTGTACGTCCTTGCAATCAATCAATCTGCCGGAAAATATCACATTTATAGGATACGCTGCCTTCTATGGCTGTACTAATTTAGCCAGCGGAATTACAATTCCTGCCGGGATTAAAACTATTTCAGAGTTTGCATTTGGGTCTTGTTCCAAAATACCATGGGTAGAGTTTCATAACAACCTGATTTCAATTGGGGGGTACGCATTTCAAAGTTGTGACGCACTCACGGAAATAAAGATTCCTGACAGCGTGGAATCAATCGGGAAAGATGCTTTTCGTAGCTGTAGTAAACTTCAAAAAGTACAGGTAGGCACCGGTATTAAAAGTATCGGGGCAGGTGCGTTCCAGTATTGCGGTAATTTGGAATTAATAACAGTCAATGCCATTGAGCCGCCGACAGCTGTTGAAATACCCGAAGGCGAGACATATGGTGGCACTTTTATGACGTGGCAATACGAAAACACCGACCTGCGCGTGCCCTATGAAAGCATCGAGAAGTATCGGACGGCGCCGGTTTGGGAGAATTTCTTCAAGGACCGCAACCCGCTGACCGGCATTGAGGATGTTGAGGCTGCCGATGGCGCTGAACTCGATGTGGTGGAGCGCTACGACCTGAGCGGGCGCCCCGTGGCCGATGACTATCGCGGCATTACGGTAGTGCGTCGCACCGACGGCTCGGTCGCCAAGGAAATCCGCCGCTGAATCAGCGAAGATTACCGATAATACACACCGCTGCGCCCGCGGCAGCACTACCCCCCAATAAATTAGGTGATAATTAGATTGGACCGTCGAAAGGATTCCCGGCCGCCTTTCCATGGGTCAACACCCATGGCTACAGCTAAGCCACCTCCTGCTCCCGCCATTCAGCTTGCAAAGGCGTAGCGGATTTGGCAAAAACAGGCTGCGGTTAACACTCTTTAGTTTTAATTAATATAAATTTGGGGGGGTAATAGTTGAAGTTTGTAACTTTGCGACGCAATTCGATAACGGATTGTAAAACTACATTTTAACACTTCCGGATTCGCGCCGGAAGGGGGTAAGCAAAGTATTGAATTGGTGCATTACCCCGGCTTCCGGCATCAGAACCGACATCACTCATTACACAACAAAGGGTTAAAACACATCCAAAATTCTTCATGCATATGAAATTAAATCTACTTGCCGCACGCATCCTATGCGCGCTCCTCGCCGCATTCATCTCCCTCTCCGCCTCCGCCTACGACTTCGAAGCCGACGGCATCTACTATAACATCACCTCTACCACCGATAAAACCGTCAGTGTAACATATAAAAACGACGGAGTTGATAATAACTATAACGATGCCGATACTTATTCCGGGGAAATAAGTATTCCATTTAGTGTTAACTACAAAGAAACCACTTATTATGTTACGGCCATTTCAGATTACGCTTTCTCCGATTGCACTTCATTAACCAACATTTCTATTCACTCAGAGATTACTGAGGTAGGCGCCTATGCATTCAACGGATGTTCTAACCTGACGGCATGCAACATTATGTCTCAACTCCAAGAAATTAAACCAGGTACATTCGATGGGTGTAGCTCTATGAGAGGAATGATACTTCCTGATAGACTTCAAACGATTGGAATATCTGCTTTCGCAGGATGCAGCAGTCTTATAACGATCGGTATTCCAAACAACGTATCTACAATAGGAACATCCGCTTTTGAAAACTGCAAAAGCTTAATATCCGTTCAACTACCGGAAAACATTTCCCAACTTGACACCAGAACATTTTATGGATGTACCAGCCTTGAATCTATTGAAATACCGGAGGGTGTTTCTAAAATAGGAGATGCGACATTTATGAACTGTAGCAATTTAGGGAATATCATTTTGCCAACCTCTGTGAAATACATTTCTGCTTCTGCATTTGGTTATTGCACGAGTCTACGAGCCATCGAATTACCAGATAATCTGGAATCAATGGGATGGGGTGTATTTTATGGCTGCTCAACATTGGAATCAATTGAAATACCAGATAACGTAATAACCATAGGGGAAAACTTTTTCCAGGAGTGTACAGCATTGTCTTCTGTCAAATTATCCAACAGTTTGACAACCATTCCATCGTGTGCATTTGTTAGTTGCGAAAACCTAAAAGATATTACAATATCTGATAATGTCACTAATATCGAAGACTATGCCTTTTTCGACTGCAAAAACCTATCTTCCGCTACTATAGGGAAAGGGATTAAGAATATAGGAAGTCAAGCATTCGGTTATTGCAATAATCTGGAAATAATTACAATATTTGCAGTCGAACCGCCAACAGCAGAAGAAATAACCCCAGGTGATAATTTCAGTGGAACATTTCAGACCTGGAACTACGAAAACACCGACCTGCGGGTGCCTGCTGAGAGCATCGAGAAGTACCGGACGGCGCCGGTTTGGGAGAATTTCTTCAAGGACCGCAATCCGCTGACCGCCATCGAGGGCGTGGAAGCTGCTGAAGGCGCTGAGAGCGAGGTAGTGGCGCGCTACGACCTGAGCGGGCGCCCCGTGGCCGACGACTATCGCGGCATGACTATCGTGCGCCGAGCCGACGGTTCGACCGCCAAAGAGATACTCCGCTGAATCAGCGGAAATTACCGATAAAACACGCCGCTGCGACAGCGGCAGTACTAACCCCAACTAAATTAGGCAATAATTAGATTGGCCCGGCGAAAGGATACCGGGCTGCCAACGGGGCGGCCGGCGGATTGCGAAATTCCCCGGCCGCCCTTCTACACCTTAAGGGCCTTAGCGACTTTAGAGACTTTAGAGACCTTAGAGACTTTAAGGACCTTAGAGACCTTAGAGACTTTTGGGACTTTAAAGACCTTAAGGACTTTAGAGACCTTAAAGAGGGCGCGAACGCAGAATGGGGCCGGAAGGGAGAAAAATTTAGAGGCGGGGAGGGAGAGGCCGAAAAAATACCGGAGAGGCCGAAAAAATTACAGAGGGAGGGGGAAATATGTTGATAGAGGGGAAATATGTTGGGGAGGGGCGGAAACGGCTATTTTGTTTCGAAAAATTTATTGCTAAATTTGCGTGCGGAAAGTTCCGGAAACGCCAGGGTCGCCAGCGGCCCGAAGCGCTCTCTCAATCCATTCACTAACAATATCCCCGCCGGGCTTTCCACCCACAGCAACGATGAATTATTCGATACTGGACTTTTTAGGGCTTCTCGGAGCCGTAGGCCTCTTCCTCTACGGAATGAAGGTGATGAGCGAGGGATTGCAGAAAGCGGCGGGCGACCGCCTGCGCAATATCCTCAGTGCGATGACCCGCAACCGCTTCACCGGCACGGTGACGGGTTTCTTTATCACGGCTCTGATACAGAGCTCCTCGGCATCGACGGTGATGGTGGTGAGCTTCGTGAACGCCGGTCTGATGACGCTGGCACAGTCGATGGCCGTAATCATGGGCGCCAACGTGGGCACCACGTTCACGGCCTGGATCATAGCCCTTTTCGGCTTCAAGGTCGACATCTCGGCCTTCGCCCTGCCACTGATCGGCCTGGCGGTGCCGCTTCTGTTCTCCAAGAAAAGCAAGACGAAATCGATAGGTGAGTTCACCATCGGTTTCGCTTTCCTGTTTATGGGCCTGGACATGATCAGCAAATATGTGCCTGATCTGCAGAGCAATCCGGAGATGTTCGCCTTCCTGCAGCGCTACGCCTCGATGGGCTTCGGGTCGGTGCTGATATTCTGCCTGGTAGGCGTGGTTGTTACGATGATTATCCAGAGCTCGGCGGCGATGTTCGCCATCACGCTGATAATGTGCAGCAAGGGGTGGATAACGTTCGACCTGGCGTGTGCGCTTGTGCTCGGCTCGAACATCGGCACGACGGTAACTCCGCTGCTTGCCTCGATGAGCGGCAACGTGGCGGCCAAGCGAACGGCCATGGGCCATCTGCTGTTCAACCTCTTAGGCACGATATGGACTCTGGCGGTATTCTACCCCTTCGTGGACCTCAACAGCTGGATTACTGAGGAGATCGGCCAGGGGGACCCCGCAGGGCTCTACAACTACGTGAGCAATCTCCAGGCCACCGACCCGGGGATGTACAACCAGGTGATGGCCGCGGGCCTTCCGACCGACGACGGCGTGGTGCTCCACCACCGCTCGGTAATAGCCCAGATGCAGGTGAGCGTATCGTTCGGCCTGTCGATATTCCATACGGTCTTCAACCTGATAAACCTGAGCATAATGATCTGGCTGACCAACGTCTACGTGAAAATCGTGGAGATACTCGTGCCGGCCAAACACTCGGGCGACGACGAGTTCCAGCTGAAATTCATCTCGGCGGGCATCCTTTCGGCCTCGGAGCTGAATATCTCGCAGGCCGAGAAGGAGATGCACGTATTTGCCGAGCGCGTGGGCCGTATGCTCCCGATGGCGCGCGACCTGGTACACACCAAGGCGGGAAGCGACGACTTCAACCGCACCTACTCGCGGCTGGAGAAATACGAGGAGATTTCCGACCGCATGGAGCTTGAGATAGCCAACTATCTGAACCGCTGCGCCGAAGGGCGCCTCTCCAACGAGTCGAAGCGGCGGCTTACGGCCATGCTCAGCATCGACAGCGAAATCGAGAGCATAGCCGACGCGATGCTCGGCGTAGGCAAGATTCTGCTGCGCAAGCAGGAGAGCGGCGTTCACTTCAACGATGAGATATACTCGAACATCGACCTGATGTTCGGCTACGTGGAGAAGTCGGTGGGCGGCATGCTAAAGGTGCTCAGCAATCTGGAGAACGTCGACGAGCACGACATAATAGCCTGCTACAACCGCGAGCGCGAAATCAACAATCTGCGCAACCAGCTCCGCACGGCCAACGTGGCCAACATCAACGGCCGCCACTACGAATATCAGAGCGGCATCTACTACATGGACATCATCTCGACCCTCGAAAAGGCCGGCGACTTCATAATCAACGTGGTAGACACCATCCGCGACGAATTCCGCAACAAAAAGTAAACCGCCTCACCCCAAACCTCCTAACCCACCCTACCGAGCCCCGATGGCCTCAACCCTTTCGGCCAACCCCTTCAACACCGCCACCGAGGCCGACGCCCCGGCGTCGGCCGCCGACCGCGAACTCTACAGCTCGCAGGCTCCGGCATGGACCCACGGCCACGCGGGGCAGCCACGACCGCTCACGCCAGCCACCGACTCGGGGATTCTGGCCATACTGGTGGCCATGCTGGTGCTTGTGGGGCTCAACATGCGCCACGTGCGCCGCATCTTCTCGTCGCTGCCACAGGACCTTCTGTCGGTTCGCCGGCGCAACAACGCCTTCGACGAGCATACGGCCAACGAGACCCGCGTGATAGCCCTTCTGCTGCTCGGCACCGCCGTAATGGAGGGTCTTCTGCTTTTCCTCTGGCTGGGACGCATCGGGCCGCTTACCACCGCGGCCAGCGTATTCTCCACCATCACGGCCCTGATAGCGCTGATGGTAGCTTTCTACCTCTTCCAGCTGGCCGCCTGCTCTATGGTGGGCTTCACATTCACCGACCGGCTCTCGGCCTCGCTCTGGCGCCGCGGGCTGAACGCCTCGACGGCTATTCTCGGCATCGCCCTGACAGCCCCGGCCATGGTGGCGCTCTTCTATCCTGCCTTCCGGAGCGACATGCTACTGGCAGGTGCCATACTTTACGTTTTATCACGTTTATGCTACATATATAAAGGATTTAGAATTTTTTACGACAAAATCCCCTCATTGCTTTACTTTATTTTGTACCTTTGCACCTTGGAAATAGTCCCAGTCATCGCCGCTTGCCTTCTGGCATCGGAAATTTGTGTAAAAGCGCAATGAAGATTAAGAAAATTCTCGTTTCCCAGCCCAAACCATCTTCCGACAAATCTCCATATTTCGATATAGCAGCACGCCACGGCGTGGAAATGGTATTCCGCCCCTTTATCAAGGTAGAAGGCCTGAGTGCCCGCGAATTCCGCCAGCAGAAAATCAACATCACCGACTTCTCGGCCGTAATATTCACAGCCCGCACGGCCATCGACCATTTTTTCCGTCTCTGCGAGGAGATGCGGCTTACCATTCCCGACACCATGAAATATTTCTGCACCACGGAGTCGATAGCGCTCTATCTGCAGAAATACATCGTATACCGCAAGCGCAAGATTTTCCACGGCGAGACCGGCAAGCTCGCCGACATGCTCCCCTCGCTGACCAAGCACAACAAGGAGACATTCCTCTACGCGGTGAGCGACGTGCATAAGAACGACACCAACGCCGAGATGCTCGACAAGGCCAAAATCAACTACACCAAGGCTGTTATGTACCGCACGGTGAGCAACGATTTCACCCCCGACGAGCCTTTCGACTACGATATGCTCCTTTTCTTCTCGCCGGCGGGCATCGACTCGCTGCTCAAGAACTTCCCCGAATTCCAGCAGGGCGACATCCAGGTGGGCTGCTTCGGCGCCTCGACCGCCAAGGCCATCGAAGAGGCAGGGCTTCGCCTCGACCTCTCGGCTCCGTCGCCCAAAGCCCCCTCGATTACTGCCGCGCTCGACCTCTTCCTCAAGGAGAAGAACGCCTGAGCAGGCGGGAGCGCCCCTCTCCATCCCCCATCCTGTTCCATCCAGATGCAGCGCAGATATACACTCGGCAAAGCCCACAAACTCTGCAGCCAGACGGCCATAGACACCCTTTTCGCCACGCGGCGCGAGGGGTGCTCGATGCTCGCCTACCCTCTGCGCGCCGTATGGGCCGATTCGCCCGAGGGGTACGCGCAGCAGGAGCGGGTGGAGTTTCTGATTTCCGTGCCGAAGCGCAAGCTGCGCCACGCCGTAGACCGCGTGAAGATGCGCCGCCGTATCCGCGAGGCCTATCGCCTGAACCATGGCGACATCGCCGGCTCCGAGGGGCCGCGCCTCCAGGTGGCATTCATCTATGTGGCTGACCATCTGGAGCATTACGGCCGCGTGGAGCGCGCCATGAAGCGTATTCTCGCCTCGCTGCCACGCTGAGTGTCGTAGCGGCATCAGCTACAAAATGTAGCCGAGATTTCGGCTTTTTAACAAAATTTTTCCGAAATTAGCTTAATTAATTTGCAGAAAGGGGATACGATTCAGTAGCTTTGCAGTCAGAAGATTGTTTAGGTATCCCAGCCAGTCGAACACACACATCCGGGCCGTTCTTAACAAAAGCACGGATTCCCTCTCTCCCCCGCGAAAAGCACCGACACACCAATCCCTTACACCAGTCTTTCGACATACTACGCACATTATCACACACGCAATCCCAGATGAAACGATATACACGAGTCTTAAAGACCCATGCATCAACCATTCCTGCATCATTGCGGCAAGTGGCATTCATATCATAATGCCGAAACCGCAGGGATGAATGTAGGGACGCACGGTTCGTGCGTCCGGATATACAAGGGCCATTTTATACGGACGCACGAGCCGTGCGTCCCTACAAGATGGTCGACAACCATGGATATGGGAGGGTATTGCAAAAGAGCGGTTCGTCCGTACAATATGGTCGAAAAACGGTGGTTCCGCAACAATCTCCTACGAGAGAGCGGCCTCATTGTTATAATGAGAGTGAGCGGATCTCAGCGTTATCATATCGAAGATTCAATATATACAATTAAATACAAATAAGATAGGCAATTAGTAGATTGCCCGAAGAGAACCGGGCAAAGAAAAAGCAGGTGCCGGATTGCGAAATCCGACACCTGCGCGTTTTATATTTTAATCAATCAGAGGGCGAGCTTGCGGGTGGAGCCGAGGGCGCTCACGAGGTAGACGCCACGATGGAGCGATGTGGAGGCCACGCGGGCACCGCTGACGGTATACACCTGATATTCAGCGGGCGAAAGCTCGCTTCCGTCGGGAGCATAGACGTGGAGGTCTGAACCGACTACCTTCATGGTGAAGCCGCAGCCGTCGGGGTTGCTGTCGGAGAGGACGCCGTCGACGCCGAGTGTATTCTCGGAGGCGTAGACCAGATAGGCCCCGGCAGGCACGCCCTTGATATAGGCGCCTGATATAGTGGGTTGCGACTCACCCGAGAGCAGCGGGCTCTGGTCGAGAACAACCATGTTGCGGGGGTTGACGGTAGCCGGAATGTAGATGTCGGCCGTGCCGCTTACGTTGGGGTTGACCACGAGAAGGAGCTCGCGCGAGCCGTCGGTGAGCGTCAGTGTGCGTCCGCCGCTCCATGCGTCGAGCGAAACGGTGGCTTCGGCCGACTCAGCGAAGAGCGTGGGATTGAGCGTGCGCAGGTGGATAAGCTGGCGGTAGCTCTCGTGGAGGCTCTTGTTGTTAGCATTGTTGAGGAGGCTCCAGACCACGCGCTTATTGCCGGTGTCGTTGCCGCCCGTGGAGTTTTTGGTCGTCTGGTCGGCACCAAGTTCCTGGAACTGCCAAATCATGTGGGAACCGGGGGTAAGCAGCATCTGGGCGGCCACGGAGCCGAGGCGACGCATCATCATGGGAGCGTTGCCTTTTACGCCCGTGGCGCCGTAGGTCTTCACCTTATATGCCATACGCTCTTCGTCGTGGCTCTCGGCGTAGCTTACGGTGGAGCCCCAGAGGCGGCCGCCGTCGCTGGGAGCGTAGAAGCGGCTGAGGCCGGCGCCGGATTCGAAGCCCATGGCAAACTGGCAGGAGGCGTAGTTTACGTTGGCCCAGTTGAGCTCCTGGTCGCGGGCCATGTCGTTTTCCTCCTCCACTCCGGCGAGGTTTTCGTTGATCATGTAGGCGTCGGGCTTTACGGTGCGCACGGCGTCGTGGAGTGCCTTCATGCGGGCCACGCGCGAGGCGTTGAACGCGCCGGTGAGGGCTTCGAGGTTGGAGGGGTTGCCCCACTGGTTGGTGGCGGCGTTGTAGGTCGGGTTGTTGTATGAATCGTTGTAGCCCAGGCCCTTGACGAGGTCGAAGCGGAAGCCGTCGGCCTTGAACTCGGTAATCCAGTATTTGAGGGCGTCCTCGAAATGCTGCTCCACGAGTTCGTATTCCTGCTTCCAGTCGTTGAACACCGAATATGCGTGAGGGGCCGAGCCGGCGGCATTGAAGAACTTAGTGGAGATGCCGGGGTACATGTTGTACCACGGGTGACGGCCGTCGACGTGGTTGAACACGATGTCGAGAATCACGGCCATGCCGCGTTTATGGCATTCGTCGATGAAGCGACGGTAGGCGTCGGGGTTTCCGTAGGCTTTGTCGGGTGCGAGATAGAAATTGGGGTTGTAGCCCCAGCTCTGGTTGCCGCTGAACTCCATGATGGGGAGGAGCTCCACGGCGTTGACTCCGAGGGTCTTGAGATAGTCGAGCTTTTCGATGGCCTTTTCGATGGTGCCGTCGCCGCGGGCAGCATTCTCCGTGCCTGTGAAGTCGCGGACAAGCATCTCGTAGATTACCAGGTCGGAGCGGTCGGGGCCGTGGAAGTCGGTGACTTCCCATGCGTAGTCGCTCTCAGTGCTGTTGAAAACGGCCAGGGGAATGGTAGGTGTGGCCACCAGGCGCGCCGGATAGGCGGGCATGTCGGGGAATACGGAGGCGGGTATGGTCTTGTCGTTCTCATAGTCGAGCACGAGGTGTGCATAGGGGTCGCCTACCTCAATCTGACCGTCGACAAGGTAGTAGTAGGTCTGGTTCTGGCCGTTGGCCACGCCGGGGACGGTGCACCAGAAGTAGCGGTTGCCGCCAAAGTCGGTATAGTTCATCTGCTGCGAGCCGACGAGGGCGTAGTCGTTCCACGAGCCGCGGAGCACGACCGATTTTTTGTCGGGAGCCACGAAGCAGAATGTGGCGGAGCCGTCGGCGTTGGGCGTTACGCCCAGCTTCGGCGTGCCGCCGGGATATGCTTCCTCCTTGGGCTGGGGGAAATTTTCAGGGAAGAGCGTGAGGTAGATGTCGCCGCCCATGAGGGTCTTGCCTTCGGGCTTTGTGCCGGAGGTGGCGTGGAACACGAAGGTCAGCTTCTCGATGGTCTCGCCTTCGGGGACGCCGTACCATTGGCGGATGTCGGGGATGGTGAGCGTCCAGAGGTTGGGGCCGGCGTAGGTCATCTTGAATTTGGCCTGGGGGGTGTTCCAGTTTGAAGTGCAGTAGAGCCAGTCCTGATTGGATTTGGACTTGTCGGTAATCACACCGGTATGGGCGTAGACGGCGGCCGACGATGAGAGGCCGACCATGCCGCGGTTGCCCCAGTCGGCATGGAAAGTGATAACGACGTTTTTGGTATCCTGAGTAATCACCTCAGGCTGGGTCGTGACAACCTGGGCGCTGACGTCGACGCGGCCGAAGAGGGCCACCAGCAGCAGCGCCGCTGCAAGGCGTAGAAAGTTTTTCATAAAAATTTGCGTAAAATAATCTCTTTTCGGTATTGGTATTAGGAATAATCCCTCTGGGGTTGGATTGCGTATCCGCCTGCAAATATGGCGAAAAAAATCGGAAAACGCAACACGGCAATGTGAGATTTGGCGGGTTGTCGGGGGTTTTGTAACTTTGGAGTGATGGAAAAGAGTAAAAATATTGTTGAAAGCCCTAAAGGCGGGAAGAAGGGAATTGCAGGGAAGGTGGTGCAGTTCGGCATCCCGCTTGTGGTGACCGTGGGGCTGTGTGTGGCCATGTTTCGCGATATTGATTTCGGCGAGATGATGGCTGTGATACGCCAGGACTGCGATTTCCGCTGGATTGCGCTGATGCTCGCCATAAGCATCGCGCCGATGATGCTCCGCGGGCTGCGCTGGGGCATACAGCTGAAGGCGCTGGGTATCGACGTGCCGACACATGCGCTGGTGCTCAGTATTTTCGGCACCTACGGCGTGAACATCGTATTCCCGCGTCTGGGCGAGGTATGGCGGTCGGGCTATATCTCCTACAGGCAGAAAGCTCCCTTTTCGGCCGTGTTCGGATCGATGATCGGCGACCGCTTCGCCGACCTGCTCACGGTGGGGCTGCTGACGCTGCTTACGTTTATCATAGCACGCGGTCCGATTGTGGATTTCGTGCGCACCTATCCGGCTGCTTATCAGGCGATAGCAAATATCCTCGGCTCGCCCTGGTTCTGGGGGGTGATGATTGTGCTCGCCGGAGGGGCCTGGTGGCTGCTTGCACGCTCGAAGAACTCCATCGTACTGAAAATAAAGAGGTTCGTTCTCGGTATGTGGGAGGGGTTCGCCGCGCTCGCGCGCATGGAGCACAAATGGCGCTGGCTGGGACTGACGGCCTGCATCTGGGGCTGCTATTTCCTGCAGCTTGTGGTGGCGTTCCGCGCCTTCCCGCTGACGAGCCAGATGCTCGACGCAAACGGGCTCACGCTGCCGCTGGTATGCTTCATACTCACTTCAATATCAATGGGAATCCCGTCGAACGGGGGGATCGGCCCCTATCAGACCACGCTGATTTTCGGCCTGACGCTATTTGCGCCCGCAGGGGTGGCCCACTCGCAGTTCATGACGGTAGGAGCTGCCTTCGGCAACGTGATAATCGCCTCGCAGACAGTGCTTCTGATAATTCTCGGACTGATAACCTTTATCTGGATTGCTCTGGAAAAACGCCGCAGCCGCCAAGCAGCCGCTGCAGATTCGCGCCCGCAAGGCTGAGCGTGGAGCCCGGTATGGAGCCGCGGACGTTGTCGAGCCGGGATGCTATCTCACTGACTGGCAATGCGGATTCATCGGTTTCGACAAGAAGACGGTCGGGCAGTACGGCAGCGGGAGACGCCTCGTTGAATTTTTCGCCGAATGAAAGGTAAATACCGGGGTAAGAGCGCATTATCTGCGCGGACTGAAGGGCGTTGCCACGGAAGCCGTGCCATATCCATGGCACTCCGGCGGGAAATCCGCGCCGCGCGGCGAGAACGTCGTCAATACCCTTAACCACGTGGAGCACAAGCGGTTTGCCGATCGCTTCCGCAATTTTCGCCTGAGCCACAAACGCCTCGCGCTGAACTGCCGGGGAACCTCCGCGCAGGCGGTCGAACCCAGCTTCGCCTATGGCCACCACGCGCTCGCAGCGTGCAAGCATCTCAACTTCCGAGAGTTGCGCAGCCAGGGCTTCGGGGGAGAGTGCTGCGGTGGCCCATGGGTGAATCCCCACGCTGAAAGCGCCGGGCGCGCCATCGGCGAGCCAGCGCCTCACCTGCTCCGGCGAGCCAGAGGCGATGGCACCGTGTGCGGGCGTATGGGTGTGGCAATCGGTGATCATCAATGGACTTCCGGTCAGTGGGCTTCGAGCCAGTTCTGGCCGGTACCGGCGGCAACTTCCAGGGGCACAGAGCCTTTGAAGGCGCCCTCCATCTCCTCGACCACGAGAGCCTGAAGGGCAGGCAGTTCGTCGGGAACGACGTTGAACACCAGTTCGTCGTGTACCTGCAGAATCATGCGCGAACGCATGTTGCTCTCGTTCATCCGCTTGAAAATGCGAATCATGGCCACCTTGATGATGTCGGCGGCCGAACCCTGGAGCGGAGCATTTACGGCGTTGCGCTCGGCGTAGCTGCGCACCGTAGCGTTGCGCGAACTGATGTCGGGGAGGAAGCGCTTGCGACCCAGTATTGTGCTGACATAGCCCTCTTTACGCGCGCGCTCAATGGATTCGGCGATGAACTCCCGGATGTGGGGATAGGTACGGAAATAGCCGTCGATCAGCTCGCGGGCCTCGGCGCGCGGAATGCCGAGCCGCTCGGCCAGACCGAAGGCCGAGATGCCGTAGACGGTGCCGAAATTGGCCGTCTTTGCCTTGCGGCGCTGATCGTCGGTCACCTCCTCGAAGGGAACATGGAAGATTTTGGCCGCCGTGGCTCGGTGAATGTCGAGCCCCTCGCGGAACGACTCCGTAAGCTCCGGGTCGGAGCTGAGAGCCGCCAGCAGGCGCAGCTCGATCTGCGAATAGTCGGCGCTGAGCAGGAGGCATCCCGGGTCGGCTACAAAAGCCTTGCGCACCTCGCGGCCGTCGTCGGTGCGGATGGGGATGTTCTGGAGGTTGGGATTGGCGCTGGAGAGGCGCCCGGTAGCCGTAACAGTCTGATTATAGGTGGTATGAATCTTTCCCGTGGCGGGATTTACAAGCTCCGGGAGCGCGTTGACGTAGGTAGCGAGCAGCTTTTTCAGCGAGCGGGCCTCCAGTATGAGGCCGACAACCGGATGGTCGTTGCGGTGCTTCTCAAGCACCTCCTCGGTGGTGGAGAAGGCCCCTGTCTTAGTGCGTTTTGCCTTCGGGTCGAGCTTCAGGCGGCCGAAGAGCACTTCGCCCACCTGCATGGGCGAGCCGATATTGAAGCGTTCGCCCGCAAGCTCGAAGCAACGCTCCTCCACGGCCTGCTCGCGGGCCGTGAGCTGCGCCGAAAGCTCCCGGAGCTCGGGAATGTCGATTCGCACGCCTGTCCACTCCATTTCGGCGAGCACCCGCGCCAGGGGGAGCTCCACATCGCGAAGCAGCTGAAGCTGACCGTTTTCAGCAAGCAGCTGTTCGAGCGGCTCCATCATGCGGCGGCAGATGTCGGCCTGCTCGCAGAGGCGCGCCGTGAGCAGCTCGTCGGGGAGAGAGACCGCGGTCTTGCGCGAAGCAGGCGCGTCGGAGTAATCAGCTGTCTGATAGTGGAGTACCTGCATGGCTACGTCGGCCAGACGGTGGCGCATCTCCGGCTGGAGCACGTAGTGGGCCAGCGATGTATCGAAATATGGAGCAATCAGGTCGATTCCCTCGCGGCGGAGGAGAATCATGTCGCGCTTTATATCGTGGCTCACCACAGTGGCCGCGGGCGACGTAAAGAGAGGTTCGAGAATGGCCATCAGCTCCTTACGGCGCGCGGGATCGAGCGGAACGCGCACCATGGTGGCGCGCCCCTCGGCACCCGAGATCGCCAGGGCCTCGAGACGTGCCGACATGGCCTCGGCACCGACGGCATAGAGGGCCACGCCCGATTTGCCCGAAACGACGGCGGCCTCTACGGCCTCGCCGACTTCGGCGGGAGTAAGGGCCTCGGCGTAGTCGTTGTCGGCCGAGAGGATAGATGCAGGCGCCGCACCGGCGGCCGACTCCGCGCTCTCCTCCCCTTCGATAAAGTCGAACAGCGACGGCTGCGCAGGAACGTCGGAAGGTGCTGAAGCAGAACCTTTTCCGGAGACGGCAGATGTGGAGGCGGAAGCTCCCAGACGAGCCAGAAACGACTTGAATTCCAGACGGCGATATATGTCGGCGAGTTTTCCGACATCTTCGGGTTCGCGGCGCAGCAGGTCGAAATCCACATCCATGGGTACGTCGCGGCGGATTGTGGCAAGGTCGTAGGAAAGACGAATCTGGCGCACGTTGTCGCGGATCTTCCGGCCGAGCGCGCCGCTTATCTCGTCGGCATGCTCAAGCAGGTTCTCCACGCTGCCATACTGGCTTATGAGCTTCACGGCGGTCTTCTCGCCGACTCCGGGACAGCCGGGGATATTGTCGATGGCATCACCTTCGAGGGCGAGGAGGTCGATTACCTGCTCGGGGCGCTCGATACCGTATTTGGCGCATACCTCCTTGGGGCCGCGTATTTCGCCCCCCTCGCCGCGGAGCGAAGGCCGCAGCATCAGCACTGAATCGCTGACGAGCTGGCCGTAGTCCTTATCGGGCGTCATCATATAGGTGGTGAATCCCTGCTCCGAGGCCAGGCGGCTGAGCGTGCCGATTACGTCGTCGGCCTCGAAACCGCTCACTTCGAACACGGGGATGCGATAGGCCTCCACAATCTCCTTGATATAGGGGACGGAGAGCGTGATATCCTCCGGCTGAGCCTCTCGCTTGGCCTTGTACTCGGGGAAGAGGTCGTGGCGGAAGGTGGCGCCGTGGGGCGGGTCGAAGCAAACGGCGATGTGAGAGGGGTTCTCCTTGCGGAGCACCTCGTCGAGCGTGTTGCAGAAGCCGAAAATGGCCGAGGTGTTGAACCCCTTGGAGGTGATTCGCGGGGCGCGTATCAGAGCGTAGTAAGCCCTGTAAATCAGGGCGTAGGCATCGAGCAGGAATAGCTTTTTATCGTTCATGGGATGGAATCGGGGGGAAGAGAGAAAATGCGGGAGAGCAGGATGTATAATTCTGAATGCAACCGGCGGGAAATCAGGAAAGCGTGAATTTCAGGTCGGTAATGAAGCGGGCGATATAGGGGGAGCGCTCCACCAGATGGTCGAGCACCTTGCGGTCGGACCATGCGGTGGAGGGAACGGCGGCCTCGTCGACGGTGATGCTGAAATCGAAGAAGTCGTTGCCTATAGCCGAACGGATGGCCTCGAGCAGACGCGGCTTCTCCTGATTGAGAACGTCGACCTGGGCGCTGTTGACCACCCTGACAACAAACGAGGCGGCCTCACGCTGGCCTGAAACGCGGGCCGAAGCGCCCTCGGGGAGAGCCGGCTTATGCATGCGGAGTGTATTGTTGAGCAGATGAGCCTTCGGGTCGCGCGCCATGTAGGCGTCCCACTGCTGAAGTACCTGGCCGTGGGTGAAGGGCTCCTCGCGCAGCTGGCGCGGAGCGGCGGCCTGGGCAGGAGCGGATTCAGCACCGGAGACCACGCGGGCGAAACTGATGTGTCCGCGCCCCATGAGCGGGCGTCCCTGACCGGCAGGGCGCGACGGGGCCGCAGCTCTCGCCATGACGATTTCAGGCCCCTTAGGGGGCATTACCACGCCCGCAGGCTGAGATGGTGCGGCCGGAGGTGGTGCGACAAGGGTCTGCGGCCTTGCGGGAGCCGGAGCAGGCTGTTGAGGCGACCGGGAGGGAGCGGGAGATTTAGGAGTTGTGGGAGAGGACGGGGAGGCGGGAGGCACCGGGGCGGGAGCGCTTAGCGGCTGGATAGGTTTTAGTCCGCGCCCTTCCCCGTTGCCGCTTTCAGAGCCGGGGGAAGGGCAGACTTGTTGGCACAGCCTGATGAGCAGCAGCTCGACAAGGAAGGTCTTGCTGGAGGCCTGACGGTAGTCGAGGTCAGCCTCATTGCAGAGGCTCATTGCCTTGTAGAAGAACTCAGGAGCGAGCGCGGCACCCTGTGCGGCCATAGAGGCGCGCACCTCGTCGGTGGAGTCGAGGAGCGCGGCCGTGCGCGGGTCGCGGGCCACCATGAGGTTGCGCAGATAGTCGGCCAGACCGGTGATGAAGAAGTGGGAATCAAAACCGTGGTCGCGGATTTCGCGATAAATAAGGAGGGCCGAGGGAACGTCGCCCTTGGCAAACGCCTCGACAAGGCGGTGGTAGTAGCGCTCGTCGAGCACGTTGAGGTTGTCGATGGCGCTCTGGTAGGTGATATTGCCGCCTGAGGAGGCCGCCACCTGGTCGAAGATGGATAGAGCGTCGCGCATGGCGCCGTCGGCTTTCTGGGCGATTACGTTGAGAGCGGCACGCTCGGCGGTAATCCCCTCCTGCTCTGCCACATAGGCCAGATGGTCGATCATGTCGGCGATGGTGATACGCGCGAAATCGTAGATCTGGCAGCGCGAGAGGATGGTGGGGATAATCTTATGCTTTTCGGTGGTGGCGAGCACGAAGACCACGTAGGAAGGGGGCTCTTCGAGCGTCTTGAGGAAGGCGTTGAAGGCCGCCTGCGAGAGCATATGGACCTCGTCGATGATGAACACGCGGTAGCGCCCTTCGGTAGGCGGAATCTGCACCTGGTCGACGAGTTCGCGGATATCATTGACGGAGTTGTTGGAGGCGGCGTCGAGCTCGAGGATGTTGAGCGAGCGGTTCTCGTTGAATGCGCGGCAGGAGTGGCACTCGTTGCAGGGGTCGCCCTGAGGGGTAGGGTGCTCGCAGTTGATTGATTTGGCGAAAATGCGCGCACAGGAGGTCTTGCCCACGCCGCGGCTGCCGCAGAACAGGTAGGCGTGGGCCAGGCGGTTGGTGGCGATGGCATTGCGGAGCGTGGCCGTGAGGGCCTTCTGGCCGACCACACTCGAGAAGGTGGTGGGCCTGTATTTACGCGCCGATACTATATAGTTTTCTTCCATTCGTGGGAGGGTAAAATGATTGCTAAATTTACTACTTTCCGCGCAAACGGCCAAATCGCAGCGAGCTGAAGCTCGCCCACAGAACAACCTTGCTGCAAATTTTGCCAACTCCCCCAGCTTTTGGGGGTCAGCCCTAAGCCCTCCATGGTCCTTAAAGACTTTAAGGACCTTAAGGTCTCTAAGGTCTTTTAAGGTCCTCAAGGATGAGAAGGGCGGCCGGGGGATTTCGCAATCCGCCGGCCGCCCCGTTGGCAGCCCGGAATCTTTTCGCCGGGCCAATCTAATTATTGCCTAATTTATTTGGGGTTAGTGCTGCCGCTGTCGCAGCAGCGTGTATTATCGGTAATTTCCGCTGATTCAGCGGAGTATCTCTTTGGCGGTCGAGCCGTCGGCGCGGCACACGATAGTCATGCCGCGATAGTCGTCGGCCACGGGGCGCCCGCTCAGGTCGTAGCGCGCCACTACCTCGCTCTCAGCGCCTTCAGCAGCTTCCACGCCCTCGATGGCGGTCAGCGGATTGCGGTCCTTGAAGAAATTCTCCCAAACCGGCGCCGTCCGGTACTTCTCGATGCTCTCAGCAGGCACCCGCAGGTCGGTGTTTTCGTAATGCCAGGTATCGAAGGTACCTCCATATGTTTGACCGGCAGGAATTTCTACAGCTGTGGGAGGCTCGATGGCATTTATTGTGATTAATTCCAAGTTATGACAACTGCGAAATACTTCTCCCTCAATAGTTTTTATTCCGATGCCAATTTCCACTTTTTTCAGATTCGGACAATACGCTAATGCCCCCTCCCCAATCGTCTCGACTTTGTCGGGGATTCGAATCTCTGGAAGACTGTTACACCAATCAATTGATGATGTCTCGATAAATGTAACACTCTCAGGAATGATAATAGTTTGCAATGAACTACAACCTGTAAAACATAATCCTGTAATCTTTTCTATCCCCTCTGGAATCGTGATGGATATGAGACTTGTACAGTCCATAAAAGCACCTATCAGGGTCTTCAGATTTTTGGGTAATTCTACAGACTTCAACGAGTGGGAGCCGGAAAATGCACATATAATCTCTGTTACATTATCCGGAATTGAAACTTCTTCTATAGATGAATTTTGAAATGCGTACTCAATGGATGTAACTTTATATGTTATCCCATTATGATTCACTTCGGAAGGTATTGTAATTTTGCCGGTGTATTGAAAAGAGCTCGGACCGGAAGTCACGGCGACGGTTTTATCGGTGGTTGAGGTGATTTTATAGTAGATCCCGTCCTGCTCGAAGTCGTAGGCGGAGGCGGAGAGGGAGATGAATGCGGCGATGAGCGCGCATAGGATGCGTGCGGCAAGTAGATTTAATTTCATAAGCATGAAGAATTTTGGATGTGTTTTAACCCTTTGTTGTGTAATGAGTGATGTCGGTTCTGATGCCGGAAGCCGGGGTAATGCACCAATTCAATACTTTGCTTACCCCCTTCCGGCGCGAATCCGGAAGTGTTAAAATGTAGTTTTACAATCCGTTATCGAATTGCGTCGCAAAGTTACAAACTTCAACTATTACCCCCCCAAATTTATATTAATTAAAACTAAAGAGTGTTAACCGCAGCCTGTTTTTGCCAAATCCGCTACGCCTTTGCAAGCTGAATGGCGGGAGCAGGAGGTGCGAATCCTTTCGCACCTTACGCGCTCGGAGCCCTGAAGGGGCCGCAGAGTGCGGCAATGCAAGCGGTCAGACGGACGTTAGCGCTTCGCGAATGCGTGAGGTGCGAAAGGATTCGCACCTCCTATGTTGCATTTTTTTTGACTTTGCAATTGATTGAGGGTCAGTTGGGAGCAAAACAAAATGCGGGTTGCGGATTTTTTGGACAGGCATCCGCCTGAATCGGTTGTAACTTTGCATCGCGCGGGACTCCCCGTGCTCCTTTTAATCTTGCCCCAAACCCAATGCCCCCATCCGGATGGATGGCGGCTTTTTAGAGTAGTGCAGATTTTAGGAGCGGCGGGGCGAAGGCGAAGGGAGTTGACTAAGGTCAATGACCGAGCCTGAGTTTACCCGTCGCGACGCCAAAGATGCGCCGCTATATAAAGACGCCAAATTACGAGAACGAAAATGATACTACCTTCCCCCCTCTTCAAGATGGGACCGGATCTGCTGCCGGTCGACTACAATGTGCCGCCCGCGCTGAAGCCCGAGCCGGGAGGCCGACGCTGGCCGGTGGCTGTGCCGGCTCCGCGGCGCCGTGCTGAGGCCGATGCGGAGCTCGCGCGTCGCGCCAGGGCCACGCTCAACCGCCTGCCGTGGTCGGCCGAAATCGAGGCGGAGGATGCCCGGCGGCAGCGTGCCGTCGAGGCGCGCTGCGCGCTGTTCGATCCCTTTATAGGGCGCTTCCCCGAGGGTGCGCCCGAGCGGCGCGTGGACGTCGACGCCGGATTCGTGCGCTCTCGCTGTCCGAAGCTCGGCTATGCCGACACGCTGGAGCAGGCGCTCGACGGCGTGGCGTCGTGCCCCGTCGCCATACCCGAGTCGATGGCCAACGACCCGGCGCTGGGGCGTGTAGGGTCGCGCAGAGAGTGGCAGCTGGTGCGCTTCCGCCATGATTTCGCCTACTGGGCGGCAACGTGTGTCAACATCAAGGACAAATGCCGGGGGCGCCGCGTGCGCTTCGTGCTCAACTATGCCCAGCGGAGGCTGCTGGCCGCTTTCGAACGTCAGCGTCTGGCCGGCCGCCCCATCCGCACGATTCTGCTGAAGGCGCGCCAGTGGGGCGGCTCGACTATGACACAGATGTATATGATGTGGATCCAGAGCGTGCTCACCACCGACTGGAATTCGCTCATCTGCACGCAGGTGAGCCATATATCGGCAGGCATACGCGGCATGCTTTCGCAGACGCTCGCCGAATATCCTCAGGAGCTGTGGTTGGACGAATGCGGCGACGATGATGAGGAGGATGCCGACGGCGCGGAGGCCCCGTCGCGCTCGAAAAGCCGCAAAAAGAAGAAACGGAAGCTTTGCCTTGCCCCTTACGAGGGGCAGCGCGAGGTGCGCACCATCCCCGGGCGCCGCTGCAACGTCACGACCGCCTCGGCGCGCAATCAGGACGCCGTGCGCGGCGCCGACTACGCCATGGCTCACCTCTCGGAGGTCGCCTTCTGGGACGATACCCCCACCTCTTCGCCCGACGATGCCGTGCGCGCCATTGCCGGTGCCATAGCTATGGCGCCGCTCACGATGGTGGTCGTCGAGTCGACGGCCAACGGCATGGGAAACTACTTTCAGCGCGAATGGGACCGTGCCGAGCGCGGCGACAGCGACAAAACACCCCTGTTCGTGCCCTGGCACGAAATCGACATCTATTCGGCCGAGCCCGACGACCGCCGGGCGCTCTGGGAGTCGCTCTCAACCTACGAACTGGAGCTCTGGCAGATCCACGGCTGCTCGCTGGCGCAGATACAGTGGTACCGCTCGAAGCGCCGCGAGATGGAGTCGGACGACAAGATGTTCGCCGAATATCCCACCACCGTTTCGGAGGCATTCATCAACACCGGGAGCGCCGTGTTCGCTCCGGCCCACGTGGAGGCCCTGCGCATGGACTGCTGCGAGCCTGCGGCGCGCGGCGAGATCGTGTCAGCCTGCGGCAGCCCCACGGGCCCGGATTCGCTGCGCGGCCTCTCCTTCCGCGAGGATTCCACGGGTTGCCTGAGCATATGGAGCGACCGCGTGCGCGGCGCCAGCTATGTGGCGGCTGTCGACGTGGGCGGACGCTCGCGCACGTCCGACTGGAGCGTAATCGCCGTGGTGCGCACCGACGGCGAGATGCCCGAGGTGGTGGCCCAGTGGCGCGGACACACCGACCACGACCTGCTCACCTGGGCGGCCGCCCGCATAGCCGCCTACTACAACCGCGCTCTGCTCGTGTTCGAGAGCAATACCCTGGAGTCGGCCGACCGACCCGGCAGCGACGCTCCGGAGCAGGGGGCATATATCCTCCATACGCTCTACGACCATTATCCCAATCTCTACATGCGCCAGAGTCCCGACGGCTCGGGGCCGGCGCGTCCCGGCTTCCACACCAACCGCCAGACAAAGCAGATGATAATCACAGAGCTTATCGCCGCCGTGCGCGACGGCTCCTATGTGGAGCGCGACCACCATACGGCCGACGAGATGAACGTCTACCAGCTGATGCCCAACGGCTCATACTGCGCCCGACGCGGCTATCACGACGACTGCATCATGACGCGTGCCATCGCCCTCCACGTGGCCCGCTCGGAGCAGGCGCGCCCCTTCTCGCTCTCGCAGAATCCGGAACTGGCTCGCTTCATCGGCGCCCAGCTCGGGCGCATCAAAGCCCATTAAGGCCTCTTCCTTAAGGTCCTTAAGGTCTTTAAGATTACAATATAGGCGGCAAGATATTCAGTTTCGTGGGCCCTTACGAAATTTTTGTTGCCGGAATGTCGATTTTTTGCTTGCAAATCCGAACTTTTAATCCCATATTTGCGTTGTTCAATCGAATGTTATTATTATTCATGGCCATAAAGGCCTGCGCATTCCCAATCTCTCTCCGCCTTTGTCGAATTATCACACATCTGAATTAATTATCATCCTACCATAAAACACATTCCTATGAACACCTCGTATGTATTCCTTGCTCCCGGTTTCGAAGAGGTCGAAGCCCTGACCGTAATAGACGTGATGCGCCGTGCCGGCATGGATGTCAAGACCGTTTCCATCACCGATTCACGCACCGTGGCCGGTGCCCACGGCATTGCGGTGACGGCCGATGTAGTCTACGAGAAAACCGATTTCATTACTCCCGAATGGCTTATCCTCCCCGGCGGTATGCCCGGCGCCACGAACCTCTCGCAGTATGCGCCGCTCAACACGCTGCTGCTCAACCAGGCCAATTCGGGCAAGATTGCCGCCATATGCGCATCGCCGGCCGTGGTGCTCGCTCCGCTGGGCATTCTCGACGGCAAGGAGGCCACCTGCTATCCCGGCTTCGAGAAGCAGATGCACGGCGCCGTATGCCGCGACACTGCCGTGGTGGCTCTCGACCGCCTTATCACCGCCAACGGCCCTTCGGCCGCCCTTCGCTTCGCCCTGGCCATCGTAGCCAATTCAATGGGTGAGAGCGTGGCCCAGGAAGTCGGCTCAGGGATGCTCTTCTATCCCAAGTCGATGAATTTCTACTTCTGATATACGCCCTATAGGCCCTATTCGCCCCATAAGCGCAATCAGCCCTATAAGCTCTATAGGCCCTATACCCCTTCGGAATTCTCGCCGCCTGCGTTGTAGGCGGCGAGCGTCTTTCTGAGGCTGGATACCACCATGTTGCGTAGCTCGCGCGGAGCCACCACCTCTACGCTCGGGCCGTAGCTCAGCAGCTGCGCCACGAAATCGGGCGTGAGCTGCAGCTCCAGAGTAAAGATGGAATAGGCGTCGGTAATCATCTCCGACTGCGAGGGGTGAAGCGGCAGCGCACGGAAATACTTGGCCTGGCGCACGTCGGCCTTCAATACCACGCGGCGCGGGGCCGACTGGTCGACCACGATGCCGAAGGAGTTGCGGAAATACGTCTGCGGATCGGTGTCGTCGGGCGCCTTGAAGCGGTCGGGCATTATGGTGAGGTCGCTGATACGGTCGAGCGAATAAGTCTTCACCTTGTCGTCGGCCACGCAGCGGCCGGTCATGTACCAGAGCTGGCGGTAGATGCGCAGGAAGTAAGGCTCGACCACAACGCCCGTCGAGGGGTTGGAACGCGTGTAGGGATGGTAGTTGAAGCGCACGGGGTGGCTCTCGCGTATGGCCTCCATCACCGTGGCGAGGTGCTGGCGCGCCGACGGGACGTCCTCGAGCATGATTCTGTCGGCGATATCCTGCGAGTTCTTGAGCACGCTGGAGGTTACGGAGGCGTTTAGCAGCCAGTCGGTCAGGGTCTGGCTTTCGCGGCCCTCCACATAGTATTCGTAGGTGGAGGTATCGCAGCCTATGCGGATGGCGAAGAGCTCCTCGATGGCCTGGCGGTAGTTGAAGAATGTGCGCCTTGGAATCTCAAGTTCGCCCTCGGCGTAGGGTGTGCGGCTCCAGAGGTCGTTGAGTTCGCGGCGCGATATGCGTCCGTAGCGGCGGATTGTGTCGACAATCCAGATGTAGCGGTTGAGGAGGTCTTTAGCCATTGCCTGATGGTTGGAGGAAGATGTGTGTGATTGGTGAAGTATTATTGGGCGGAATAGAGCCGGCCGAGATGCGGTAGAGATGCGGGAGAGTGGCTGGAGAGGACGTCAGCGGGCTACCAGACCTACTACCCTTACCAGCGAGATGGGGTTTTCCGGGTCGTTGGCTATGAGCTGGAGCCGGGCGTTGAGAATGTCGGCCGGCAGGAGCGAGGGGTCGACGGTGACGGTGGCCGTGGCGTGCTTCCCTTTCTTGATTTTCGTGCGGTCGATGCTTACGGCCACACCGGGATCGGTGGTGTAGAGGCGCCGGATGTACATGTCGCTCTTGCCGCGGTTGTGTATGGTGAAGGTACGCGTCTGCGGCCCGTCGGCGGCGGTGAGCTCCCCGAAATTCACGCGGTCGGGGTCGACGGCCACCACCGGTGCTTCAGCCCGCTGGCGCGGGGTGAGGCGCGAGAAGTCCTCCTCCAGGATGGCTGTCAGGTCGATTTTCAGGGGCGTGGCGTCGGCCGAGGGGGCGATGAATACAGAGTCGGTAAGGATTCCGTAAAGTTCTGTCTGCGAGGGGGTGAGCGTAAGGGCGTAGACGGCCTGCTCGCCGGCGGGGATAGTGTCGCCGCCGGAGGTGGCGATGCGGATGTAGGTGGGCAGACCGCTCCAGCAGGGAGTCATTGGCTCGGCCGAGGCGTTGTAGACCTCGAGGAAGGCGGCTTTGGCCTTCCCCTTGGTGACGGTGCCGAAGGGGAGCTGAGTGGTGCGGAGCTTCATCTCGCCGTGTTCGATGGGGTAACGCGAGCGCAGGGTGTTGCTTGAACCGATTACAACGCCGCTGATTACCAGGCGCGTGCGCGGGCCTCCGGCGATGTCGACGGTGACGCTCTTGGAGAAGCGGCCGGGGCGCCCCGTGGGGTTGAATTTCACGCTGACTGTGGCGGTGTCGCCTACAGCGACGGGGGTCTTGGTATAGGCCGGGGTGGTACAGCCGCACGAGGCGCGGGCGGCGCGGATGGCTACCTCTTCGGGGCCATGGTTCACGAAGCTGAAGGTGGTGGATACCGAGCCGTCGTCTTCCTTGAAGGCGCCGAAATCGTGGGATGTGGCGAGCCATTCCACACCTTGGGCGGTCTGAGCCGGGGTGGTGGGCTGAGTGGAGGCGGCGGGGGCTTGGAGCGCTCCCAGAAACAGGGTGAGGCCGAAAGTCAGACGTTTCATTGGCTGATGGTTGGTGTTAACGTGGTGGAAATCAACTGACGGCAGTTTTGCCGTGGTGGTATCAGCGGGCGTCGGGGTTAACGAAGCCTTTGATGCGGAGTGTTACCTTTTTCTGGCGCTTGGCGTTGGTCTTCACGGTGACGGTCTTCTCGAATTCGCCGGGGCGGCCGGCGGGGAGGTATGTCACCTTGATTTTCCCTTTTTTGCCTGCTTTGACGGGCTTTTTGGGGAAGTCGGGGCGCGTGCAGCCGCAGGAGGCCGTGGCGTTGAGAATCATCAGCGGGGCGTCGCCGGTGTTGGTGAACTCGAATTCGTGGCTTACGGGGCCGCCCTGCTCGGCGATGGTGCCGAAATCGTATGCCTTTTCGGCGAACTGTATGGCTGCCCCTTCGCCGTCGGCCCGGGCTGCAAGCGCGGGGAGCAGAAGAAGCAGGAGGGTTGTTAGGTATTTCATAGTTTATGGAATATCAGATGGTTGGATTGTCGGTATGGCTGCCTTCCGGCTCGGTGGGGCAGAGGTTGTCGCGGCCGGCGAGCATGCCGCAGGCGGCCATTATGTCCTCGCCGCGCGAGGCGCGTATGGTGGCTGTGATTCCTTCGGCGTTGAGGGCGTCGCGGAAGCGCTCCATCTTCTCGGGGGTGGAGGGGAGCAGGTCGGAGCCGGGGATTGCGTGGAAGCGTATGAGGTTCACGCGGCAGTCGAGGCCGTGGAGGCGTCGGGCGAGCTCGTGGCAGTGGCGCGGGGAGTCGTTGACGCCGCGGAACATGATATACTCGAACGAGAGGCGCCGCTGGTGGGAGAAATCGTAGCCGCGCAGCAACTCCACGACCTCCTTGATTGGGTAGGCCTTCTCTACGGGCATCAGCGAGGCGCGCTCTGAGGGGTATGGAGAGTGGATGGAGATGGCGATGTGGACCTTGGTTTCGTTGAGGAGGCGCTGCAGGGGCTGGAGCTTGCCTATGGAGCTGACGGTGATGCGTTTGGGGCTCCATGCCAGTCCCCATTTGGCAGTAAGTATCTCGATTGCCTGGAGCACGGGGCCGAGGTTGTCGGTGGGTTCGCCCATTCCCATGAAGACGAGGTTGGTGAGCGACTCGCTCGCGGGGATCGAGAGCACCTGGTTCACAATCTGATGGGCTGTGAGATTGCCGTGGAAGCCCTGGCGGCCGGTCATGCAGAAGGTGCAGTTCATCTTGCATCCGGCCTGTGAGGATACACATAGCGTGGCGCGGTCGCGGTCGGGAATGTATACGGCCTCGACGTCGCGCCCCGGAGCGCCGCGGAAGAGGTATTTCACCGTGCCGTCGGTGCTACGGGCCTCGGAAAGAGGAGCCTCGCGGCCAACGGTGTAGCCGCATTCGGCCAGCCGGGCGCGCCCGGCTTTGGAGATGTCCGTCATCTGGTCGATGGATTCCACACGCTTGTCGTATAGCCATTTGGCTATCTGCGTGGCGGCGAAGCGCGGCAGCCCGCATTCGGCCGCCACTTTGCGAAGCTCTTCGAGCGTGAGGCCTACGAGCGGGCGCGTTTCGCCCGCGGAAGCGGCGGGACGGTTGTCCCGTGAGGGGATATGCTGGATATTCTGATTCATTGTGGGGAAGAAATGTCAGCTGGGCAACAAACTTGCCCACAAAGATAACACATTTCCTACTTAATTGACGCCGATTGTCCTAAAATCTTCTGACGGCGGTGCTTGGCGAGGTTGGTGAGGAGCATGCCGGCGATGATGGCTGCCATGGCGAGAATCTGGGGAAGGCGCAGGGTGGCCAGTCCCATCAGGACGGAGGCGATTGTGGCGATGACGGGCACGAGGTACTGGTAGATGGAGACCAGTACGCTGCCTATCAGCTTGATGGCGGGGTTGACCATGAGATAGGCAAGGAAAGTCGGGCAGACCACCACGAAGGCTATCATGAGCCAGGGGGTGAGGGTTTGGCCTTCGGCATGGAAGAGCGGGGCATGGGGAAATGCGCCGATGAGGAAAATGGCGGGGATGAAGGCTGCGAGAAACACCCAGCGCAGCAGGCTGACGGGCCGGTAGCGGTGGGTCGGGCCTTCAAGCACAACGAGATAGATCGCATAGCAGAGGGCGCTCGCCAGAGCGAGGAGGTTGCCCAGCAGGGCGTCGGAGGCGTGCATGTCGGTGTGTCGGGCCATGATTACGATTACGGCGCCGGCGAAGGCGAGAATGATGCCGCCCAGCTCGAGCCACGAGGGGCGCGCATGCCGGAACAGGACGTTGATAAGTATCACGAACACAGGGGGAAGCGTCATGATAATCGATACGTCGATGGGGTTGGCGTAGCGCAGCGAGAGATTGAAGAGGAAAATGAAGGCGAATAGCCCGAGGCCGCCTCCGGCGAGGATGCGCGGGAAGTCGGCGCGGGCTATGCGGTTGTCGCCGCGCGTCAGCAGCGACGCCAGCCAGAAGAGAATGCATCCTCCGCCGAGGCGGAAGAGGGTTATATCGTTGGAGGTCAGCCATTCCGGATTCAGGAATTTTACCACCGGGATGTTCACGCCGAAGAAGATGGTGGCGCCCAGAATCAGCAGGTTGCCGCGCAGCGCGCCCGATTTTGCCGGAGCGGCCGATTTTTCAGGGACCGCAGCCGTATTTGATGTTGCCATAGCCGGGAAGTTATTCTATATTTTAACCCCCTGGAGGGCACCGAAGTTCAAAAGGGAGTATTCGAAGAAAAGGCACCCGCGGCCGTCGGGAGAGCCGTCGGGCTGAAGCCCTCCCGCAGAACTACACGCGGGCGGCTTTGCGAGCGCTACCGGCAATGATGCAGAAAGGGGTTTGACGACATGTCCTGCATCAAAAATAATGAAGCGCCACACAATTTAGTGTGGCGCTTCAGGAAGAGATTAATGATACCCAGAAATACTCGGGGTGTGGATTATTTTCAGACCTTAATAGTCCGTAGGCATGACTTGCCAAAATCTGTTTCTACCACAATCAGATAAATTCCTTTGGGAAGAGTTGCGGTTTCAACAGATACTTCGGACGGGTGGTTGCTGAAATTCCGTGAGATCAGACGGGCTCCGCGCATGTCGAATATATGGACTCCGAGAATCGAACGTCCCCGGGTCTGTATGTTTATCATGTCGCGCATGGGGATGGGAGAAACTGAGATCTCAGAGGTGTCGACTGCAACATTTTCGACGCCGGAGGTCGAAACGATGAAGCGGAAAGACACAACCTCACTGTCGGTCATGTTGTCGGCCATGGCAACGGCCCGGATTACCATATCGTGTTCGATTCTGATTGGCAGGCCATCATACAGGGTGACGTTATCGGACAATTCGGTCGGATTGGAGCCGTCGGTGGTATAGAGGATAGATGCGCCTTTGGTGGAACATCCCAGATAGACTTCTGTACCAGCGTCTACAGGCAAGTCGGTTGAAACCGAAGCAACGGGGCGGCTTACACGTCCAAGAATAGCGGGCGTGGCGGTAACATCGGCAATGGCTTCAAATCCGGAGCCAACGGTCTTGAAAAGAATTCGGGCTGTTCCGGCCATACGGGCGGAAACGGAGAAGCGGGCCTTACCATCGGCATCGGTGTAGGCTGTGGCCGGTTCGACGGGTACTACAGAGGGGGAGGTTGAGACGGCTGTTATAGCTATGCCTTCGCCTGCAGCCGCAGGTACAGCCGACACTTCTATTTCAAGTACATCGCCAATCTTTGTCTCAAATGATTGTTCCACTGAGATTGCGGAAAGCACGGGCCGGACATCGATTGTGGCGATATAATCGGAAGACATCGGAATGCCGGCGTAGCTTTCGACATCCTTGCTCACAAGTACTTCGACCTGAGGCGACTCGATTACAGATTCAGGGATAAACGTGACTTTGGAAGCGACTTCGCCATTGCCATTTTTCTGATAATCGGGATATTCAATCCGGCCTCGAAGTATGCTGCCGTTCTGTTTGACGAAAATTCTCGAGGTGTTGGCAGTCGGGCACAGCATAAATTTGCTGAAGTCGATGGTAACGGCTGTGGGGGTAGCCGAGGCTGTTACAACGGCGGGCGCAACAAGATGCTTCATCGCGATATTGACGTCGAGCTGAGGGGGCGGCACGGGGAGCCAGTCGGTGGTGACGGTCTCATATCCTTCCTTCTCGAATTTGACCTGCCATAGACCTTCGGGAACATCCCAGCGGTAATAACCTTCGGCATCAGTGATTACGGGATTGGACTGCCCATAGCGTGCGGCATCCCATACGGCTACCACCTCCTGAGAATCGCCCATAGAATCCTCGGAAATGGTTTTCTGATAGAGGGTTGCGGTAACGCCTTCGATACGCTGGGATTCAGAACCCTCGTAAACGAAGCCAGAGGGGTCCTGAATTGGATCGGCAAGAGGCTCGGGGAGGTCATCGCAATTGCTGCAGAGGCAGGTGAATGAGTAACAGGTGCAGCCGTAGAGATTGCCACAATTGCAACGGAAAATGGTATGGGGGTCATCATCATCGTCGTCATCATCGTCGTCGCAGGGCTTTTTGCAATGTTTCTTCAGCTCGTTGATGCGGCGGAACATGCTGTGCTGCCAGCCTTTGAAGCCTTGTTCGGCGGTGAAATCAATGGCAAGATCGATAACAATCTTCTTGATAATTTGCTTGAGGGCCACCAGCGGGAGGGCAGTGCCACCCGAAGGAATCATCATGGCGACGGACGACAGGTCGTTGACGGCTTCGATTACGATTTTCAGTTCCACATAGTGGATTCTTGAAATTGCATATGCGACACCTTCGAGCTGAAGTTTCGTAAGTCCGTCAGGGTCGCAGTCGCACGACTGCGGAATCTGCTGGAGGAGTTTCAACATATCTTTAAGAGAGGATATACCATCGGCAATCATAATGAAATATTTTGCCAATGGCATCACCTTGCCGATTTTACCTCGGAGGAATTTAAGGTTTTTCAGGGATGCACGGGTGGTTTTTGCCGCCGACTTGAATCCCTTCAGGGTATTTTTCGAACGGGAAAGGATTTTCTGGCGTCGCTCAATCTCCAACTCGATAACTACCCTCTCAAGTTCATCCGGAGCCTTTGCGAGCTGGTCCTGCAAGTCGGCAATCCATTTTTCCTGCTTCTTGACAAGGGTGGTATACGCCTCGATTGAGCTATCGTAGTTCTTGATTGTATTCTCGAAGAATTTTTCAAGCGAAGAGCATTTCCGGAGCACATCTGTATAGAGGCTCTCGACATTATCGATGCAGGAGTTAATCTTATCGATAGTATCGTAGATGGATTTGATTACTTCATAAATCTTAGAGTAGGTGGAATTATTGTCGTCGGACTGGGCCTCGGAGGCGGCGGCGAGAGCGCGCAATGGCGACGACTCGCCGGCGGAGAGATCGTACTGCCAGTGCTGGCGGGCGCCGGTATCAACCACGTCGACGGTAGAGCCGACGCTGCGGACGAACATCTGCGAGCCGTCGGTAATGGCTACGGCCCGGTAGCCGGCGCGGAGCCAGAAGTCGGCGGGCTGATCCTCGTAGTCGAGGATTGTGACACCGCTTCGTGCGGCCAGTTCGGGATTGTCTTCGATGGTCGCGGCGAACATGTCGTCGAGACTATTGATAAATTCTTTCTCAGTGTCGAGGCGGCGTTCCATCTCGTCGACCACGGCAGTGAGTTCGTCGACGGTCATTTCATCGGGATATTCGTCGGCATCGGAGCTGTGGATGGGTTCGTAGTCGTCGGCATCGGAATTGCGGTTCGACCAGTAGTCGGCCATCAGCATAGAGAATTCAGCGTCGAGATCGTCGAGCATCATGCGGTCGGCTTCGGGTTTGCTCTCGGAGAGCACGTTGACTTTAACGCCGACGGGGAGTTCGGAGGCCTTGAATGTACCCTTGGCGGTCCAGAGACCGAGAGTTTCGTTGTATTCGGCATAGAAACCGCGCCATTCATCCTTAGTGGTGTACACCTTGAGGAATACGGCCTGGGCTGCGTCGGCAGTGTTGTCGTTCAGCTCAATCTCGAAGTTGAAATCGGGATAAGCGGGCCAGAAGCGATAGTATGCGTTGCCTTCGATGCGATGATCCTGAAGATTGAAAACGGTAGACTGCTCGCGTAGCTCGCGGCCGCTGTGGTCGGTGTTGGTCATCGTAACTTTCGTGGCGAAGATGTGGTTGCGGTCGATTTTTACGTCGACGGCTTTCGATGCGAGCTGGGGGCCTCCGTCGGGGTCGTCGACCTTGGCCTGAATCGAATGGACAGAACCGTTGTATGCGTCAGGAAGAACGAAATTCCCGCTCCAGTAGCCGATTGCGTTGGATTTGGCCGAGCCGATGCGGGAGCCGTTGTCGAAGATGGTGACGTCGGCATCGGGTTTACATTCGCCGGAGGCAGAGAGGTTTCCGTCGGTGATACAGGCGGGGACGTTGAGGTTGAGGTCGCGTGCGGTAAGGTTAACTACACCTATCGGTGAAGAAATCCTGCGCCCGTCGAGTGAAAAATCGGCCACAACGGTCATGGATTTTTCGCCACCGGAGACGGCGCTGATGCAGAAGCGGATTTTGCCGCTGTTGGCGGAGAGAGGAATCTCGACAGTGCGTGTGGAGGCGTTGTATTCGTAGGAAGAGGGCGAACTGCCGACCATTACAGAATTCTCCTTAAACTCGACTCCTTCGGGAAGGGCAGCCTTGAGGCGCAGTCCGGAGATTTTCGAGGCGTATTCCTCCTTGAAGTCGATATAGGCGGTGGCGGTGACAATATTGCCGACCGTGGCTATCGTCTTGTTGAGGCCCACGGCCGTTGCGCTGCCTGTGAAGCTGATGGAGGAGAAATCGAAGGCAGGGACGGTGGCAAAAGCGGTACGGGCGGTAGCTCCGTCGGCAACCGGAATTCCGGATGTAACGGCGTAGCCGGTGCCCTCTGGAATGCCAGCTTCGGCAAACATCGTAAGGCGCGTCCAGACATCGGGATTTTCGGTCTGAAGGGCCACAATCCGGTAGGTTCCTTCAGGTAGCGCGTGAATCCGTGCGGAGCCATCGGCGAAGGGGGCGTTTGCAACGCGATTGCCTTCGGAGTCGTATGCGATGGCGTATACCGAGCCCTCGGGGAGAGATTCGGCCGAAACGACTATGTCGCCGCGCTCAACAATCGTCAGGCTGAGTGATGCTTCGCCTCCCGAGGGGGTACATTCGGCTGTGGCCGGAGCGTAAAGGTCCTGGGGGGAGCAGGCGGTGACGCGGAGGGTGCCCCCGTTCGAATCATATCCGACCACGGTGAGCCGGGGGAACTGGAGCGCCGATTCGAGAATCTTGCCGGAGGAGGATTCTGCGACGATGTATTCCAGAGAGCGGGCATCCGAATAGTTTTCAGTAATCTGCCCCTCGCTGTTTTTCAAAGCGATGTTGAGGTTGATGACGGTACCCTGTATCGGACGTAGCCGAACCGCTTCCATGTCGAGCACGCCATTGCCTGCGGCGATGGCCCGGGCGATATCATCCGCAGAGAGTTCAACGGTCGTATCGCAGTAGTCTGACTTCGAAATGGTTGCAACGGCAGGAACGCCTTTTAAAGGAATGCTGACGGCCCCATTGACGTCCGAGCGACTGGCCGCGCGCGATTGCGAGCCATCGGCATACGTCTGGACTACGGTCACTTCGGCAGTCGGAACGGGGGAGCCGGTAAGGTTGTCGACTATGATTGCCTTTAGAGTGAGGTCTGCAATCGGAGTTGCCTCGATGGCGATTATAGCTGTTTCTCCTGCCGTGACTGCAATTTCGTCTGGCAGCGACAAGCTATGGTTCAGGGGCTCGGAGGCGGAGCAGCGCAGGAGGTAGCGACTTCCCGCAACGGCATCGGCGAAGTCCTGCCGATCGGATACGGTTGCACCTTCGGGTGTCAGCCATGTGAAACTGTATTGCGAGGAGATATCCTTGCCGTCGGGAGTTGAGACGACGGCTTTAAGTCCGGCGAAAGCCGGGAGGTCTGTTACGGCGAGCGAGAGGGTGATATTCGCACCTTTTATAGTGGCTGCCACGGGGTTGGAAATCCGGACTCCGGACGCGTCGGTAAAATAGACCGAAATTTCAGAGCCATCGGCGAGGTTCGACATAACGTATCTTGCCCCGGCCTCTACGGCCATACTCTTGGTGGTATGCAAAGATGTGTTTTCGATAACAAGGAATTTGCCTTTCAGCCGAGCATCCGGAGTCTCGCCGGGAAGAACCGCTGTTAGGCGGAAGCCGGCGCCTTCCTGAATGTCGGCGTTGGAGTCGCTGTAATCGAGGATTAAGTAGAATACTTCAGTGTCGGCAGAGGCGGTAAAGGTCTGTTCGACCGCATTACCGGTCCAAACAGGTCGGTATTTGGAGATTTCGGTTCCGTCGGCGGCTGTGAGCCGGGAGTTGTCGGAAAGGCCGAAGGTAATCGAGTGGAAGGGGTTGCCATTGGCCGATGTTACGGTAAATGAGTAGCCGGCTGGAATATGCAACGCTCTGTAGCTGTCGCCCATCGCCACCGCGGCTGGATTCGAGAGGCTTAGGTTTATGCCGTTGAGGCTGAAAGAACTGAACGGAGTCCCCTCGGCAGGGGCAGAAGCGTTGTCGGTGAAATTAAGGCATACGGCGCCAACCGGGATTTCAGGCTCCATTTTATCGGCAACCGGCGTGGCGGTGCCCTCTTCTGCAATATCGGTGGCGATGAAGTTGATGAAGCGACTGTTCCCGGTTACCATAAAGGCGTATCCGCGGACTCTGTAGGTTTTCCCTTCATCCAGGGTGTTAAGAAGAGCCTTGCTGCTATATCCCAGGGAGCCGATAGCTGTGGCCCCGTCGAAGGAGAGATTGTAGTAGGAACCGGACATTGCAAACGTACCCACAACCTCGACGAATTTGATTTCCGGATTATTTACCCAGTTGTCGATATCGCTTCCGGAAAGCTTTACAGGTTTGCCGTGTTCCGGGAGAAGATGCCCGTTGCCAGTGATGAGGGCTCCTTCAACAAACTGGTTGAAACCGCCGTATGTGGATAGTGGGCCGGATATGGTAATGATGTCGCCTTGCTTGTATGTTTCTCCTGCAAGCGGATTATAATAATAGATGAAACCGGAGCCGTCGCCAATGAGGAAGCCGGACAGCCCAGTGGCACATATGGTTCCCTGAACTTTCACAGTTTGTCCGGGTTTGGCTTTCTGAGCCTCTGCGATAGGGATTACAGTATTCGGGTCGATAGGAGGAGCAGGATCGCCCATCTGAATCTCAATGGGGGAATTGAAAGCGAATTGCGCGGCTTTTGTGGCACCATCTGTTCCGAGGTCGGCGTAATCGGGCACCGTAAAAGCAACTTCAGGAGCCGAGCCAGTCCAGGTCAGGAGGCTGTTTGGCAAATCGACTTCAATTTCTCCGGTGTTAACCGAGAGGGTGCCCAGACGGCGAAGTCCTTGAGCCGAGAGGTGGAATGTAATTTTATTGATGTCGGCGCCTGACAGTGTGCGGACTATTAATTCACCCTGAGAATAGATGCGAACATCTCCATAGTTGGCGTTGACAACAGGAGGATTTTTTGCCGCTCCCTGAATGGAATAAATGTAGACATCACCCAACGGAAAGGAGATTTGCTGGCCTCCGGATGCGGTGGTCCATCCGCTCGTGGCGGTCCATTCGGCAGAAAGGACAGTACTACGCCCCGATATGCATGCGAATGTGCATATCAAAGCAAGCAAGAAGTGTTTCATTGATTGGACGTTTGGTTAAATTTTTGCAAAAATACAGTATTTTGCAATTTTGGGCAAATGTATGTCAATGTATAAATCTTTGTAAAAATAAAAAGCTGTTAGCCATTCGGCTAACAGCTTTAATGGTACCCGGACCCGGGATCGAACCGGGATGGATTGCTCCAACGGTGTTTGAGACCGTCGCGTCTACCGATTCCGCCATCCGGGCTGATGGTGGTGGGATTGCACGGGGCAAAGTTACGAAATTTTTTCTATTCCTTGCGCGTGGCGGGAATTATTTTATATGGGGGATTCACGGGGGCGGTTTCACCGGGGATTCGGGGGATTTCCGGCGATGCTCGCCGGAAGCGGGAAGCCGCACCTTTGATGGAGCCCTGAGAGGAGGAGGGATGGGGGACGGATGGGGGGTGGGAGGAAGGGGCGGGGAATGGTTTTTTTTTGCGTGGGAGGGTTATTTTTTGCGGGGGGAGATGTAGTCGTTGTAGATTTTGATGCCGAAGACGATGGCGGAGGAGACGGCGGTGATGGAGTTGGTGACGATGAGGGGGATGTTGACGGGTTCGCTATAGAAGCCCTGGATTATGAAGAAGATTGAGCCGAGGCCCATGAGGAGGAAGGTGGGGAGGGCGATGGCGTCGGTGTCGCGTGTACGGATGGTGTAGATGGCCTGGGGGAGGTAGCCGAAGACCATGCAGATGGCGGCGAGGGTGCCGAAGATTTCGAATAGTGACATACGGGGTTGGGTTAAGGGTTAGGATTTGAGCACTCTGGCTGGTTGGGGAATGGCCGGGCTGAAGCCCGGAGCGCAAACAGATTAGGAGGATTTGCCTCGCAGAGGCAAACCGCCGGCAAACCGGCGGCACAAGAACCTATCGGGGATTACCCCGACCGCCGGCAAGCCGGCGGCACAAAAACAAAAGATAGGAGAGGGAGGGGAAGAGAGAAGGGGCGGCTGAAGCCGAGCGCGTGAGATGCGAAATAATTCGCACCTCCTAAGCCTGCGCAAGGAGGGAGGCGATGGGGGATTTCCGGCGATGCTCGCCGGAAGCGGGAAGCCGCACCTTTGACGGGGGAGCGGGGATAGAGGGCGAGAGGAGGGGACGGGAGGAGAGAGCGAGGGGAGAGGGGCTGGGAGGAGAGGGAGGAGGAAAGAGGGATAGGAGAGCGAGGAGGGGGAGGTCAGAGGTTCATGCCGATGCCGAAGAGGGCGTAGTCGTAGATGGTGGGGTCGTCGGGGCGGAAGCGGCGGAGGCGGTCGGTGAGCTGCTCTACGGCGCGGCGGTCGGGGGTGCGTCGGTCGAGGAGGCCAAGCTGGGTGGCTGTGCGGTTGACGTGGACGTCGAGGGGGATGTAGAGCTGGGAGGGCTTGAGGACGTTGGTCCAGAGGCCGAGGTCGACGATGCCGTCGTCGCGGACGAGCCATCGGAGGGCCATGTTGAGGCGCTTGAGGGCTGTGGTCTTGAGGTTCTGAGGGAGGCAGCGGGAGTCGGCGGTGCCCTGGTTGGCGGCGGCGAGCTCGCGGTTGATGGCCTGGGCGAGGGCCCATGCGGGGGCGGGGGAGAGGTGGATGCGTTCGGCGACGGCGAAGTCGGCGAGGGTGCCGTGGCGGAGGTATATGCGGCGGAGTCCGCGCAGGTAGTGGCGGAGGTTGGCGGCGAAGAATGTGCGGTGGATGTTGCAGTCGGGGAGGTCTTCGTAGCCTTGGTCGAGGGTGTAGGCCAGGGGCTGGTTGTCGAGGAGGGCGAGCATGCGGTCGCAGTCGCGGCATATCATGCGGCGGTTGCCCCAGGCGATGGTTGAGGCGAGGAGGGCGGCGATTTCGACGTCGGGGAGGGAGGTGAACCGGCGGGGGAATTGCACGGGGTCGTCGGCGATGAATGCCGGGGAGTTGATGCGCGCCGCCTCGGTGTCGAGGAGGTCGCGCAATTCGCTCTCCGACAAATCTATGGAAAGTTTTTCGGACATATGGTTTATTTTTCGGGCTGGCGGCGCTGGCGTGCGAGGCGGAGGACCTGGGCGGAGCGGGCCGGGAGGTAGAGTTTGAGCCACTCTTTGCCCATGGGCTTGTAGAGAGGGTCGAACTGGGTGAGGTGGTCTACGGTCTCGTCGATGTTGCCGAATCCGCCGAAGCGCGGGGAGTCGGAGGAGAGGACGACTTTGTATTTTCCGGCGGGTGCGAGGATGCCGTAGTTGTCGAAGCTTCGGGTGGGGGAGAAGTTGAATACGAAGACGAGCTGGCCGCGGCGGAAGGCGAGGACCTGGTCGTCGTCTTTCTCCCATAGTTTTTCGATTCCGAGGGCCTGGAAGTTGTAGGTTCCGCCGACGAGTTCGATCATGGCGTTGTCGAAGGCGTTGAGGAATTTGTACTGGAGGTCTTCGCGGTCGACGAGGTCCCACTGGCGGCGTGCGTATTTGTAGCTCCATCCGTTGCCTTCGCGGGGGAAGTCGATCCACTCGGGGTGGCCGAATTCGTTGCCCATGAAGTTGAGGTAGCCGCCGTTGATGGTGGCGAGGGTTACGAGGCGTATCATTTTGTGGAGTGCCATTCCGCGGGCTACGGCGGCGTTGGTGTCGCCGACCATCATGTGCCAGTACATTTCCTTGTCGATGAGGCGGAAGATTACGGTCTTGTCGCCTACGAGAGCCTGGTCGTGGCTTTCGACGTAGGAGATTGTCTTTTCGTCGGCGCGGCGGTTGGTGAGTTCCCAGAAGATGGAGGTGGGATCCCAGTCCTCGTCTTTTTTCTCCTTGAGGAGTTTGATCCAGTAGTCGGGGATGCCCATTGCCATGCGGTAGTCGAATCCGATGCCGCCGTCTTTGATTTTGATGGCGAGGCCGGGCATGCCGCTCATTTCCTCGGCGATGGTGATGGCGTGGGGGTTGATTTCGTGGATGAGTTTGTTGGCGAGGGTGAGGTATACGATGGCGTTGGTGTCCTGGTTGCCGTCGTAGTAGTCGGCGTAGGAGCCGAAGGCTTTTCCGAGGCCGTGGTCGTAGTAGAGCATGGAGGTTACGCCGTCGAAGCGGAAGCCGTCGAAGCGGTATTCCTCGAGCCAGTATTTGCAGTTGGAGAGCAGGAAGTGGAGCACTTCGTTTTTGCCGTAGTCGAAGCAGAGGGAGTCCCATGCGGGGTGCTCGCGGCGGTGGTCGCCGTAGAAATAGAGGTTGTGGGAGCCGTCGAGGCGTCCGAGGCCTTCGTTTTCATTTTTTACGGCGTGGGAGTGGACGATGTCCATGATTACGGCGATGCCGAGTTCGTGGGCGCGGTCGATGAGGCTCTTGAGGTCCTCGGGGGTGCCGAAGCGCGAGGATGCGGCGAAGAAGCTGGATACGTGGTAGCCGAATGAGCCGTAGTAGGGGTGCTCCTGAATGGCCATGATCTGGATGGCGTTGTAGCCGTCGGCTGCGATGCGCGGGAGTATGCGGTCGCGGAACTCGGCGTAGGTGCCGACGCCTTCGGTCTGCTGGGCCATGCCGATGTGGCACTCGTAGATGAGGAGGGGGCGCGTGTCGGGGGTGAAGTTCTCGACGGTCCAGCGGAAGGGGGTGTTCTCCCATACCTGGGCGGAGAAGATGTGGGTCTCGGGGTCCTGAACCACTCGGGTGGCGTAGGCGGGGATGCGGAGGCCCTGACCTCCGGGCCAGTGGACGCTCATTTTGTAGAGCTGCCCGTGGTGGATTTTGTCGTAGGGGATGTGAACTTCCCATACGCCGTTGCGCAGGGGGGTGAGCTCGAATTCGGGGAGCTCTTTCCAGTCGGAAAAGTCGCCGACGAGGTATATCTTGGTGGCATTGGGTGCCCATTCGCGGAACGACCACCAGTCGCCTACGCGGTGGAGGCCGAAGTACTGGTGAGCGTTGGCGAAGTCTTTGAGCGAGTGGCAGTGGGTGGTCAGGTCGGCTTCCTTGCGGACGGCGTCCTGATGGCGGCCCTCGATGGCTACGGCGTAGGGCTCGAGCCAGGGGTCGTTCTTATAGATAGCGAGAGTGCGTGTTTTTGCCGCGCGACGCGGGGCGGAGGCGGCGGTTTTGGTTGCCATAGTAGTATTGTGGGTTTATTGATTGACTTTTTGGGGGTCGAGGAGCTGTGTGGCCGCGGCGAAGGGGCTGAGGCGGTTGGAGAGTACGAGGCGCTCGGCCTGAGCGATGCGGGCGGCGCGGTCGGGGTCGTCGTAGAAGCGGCGCCGGAGCTCGGAGTCGATGGTCTCGTACATCCAGTAGCGTGCCTGGTCGCGGCGGCGGCGCTCGAAGTAGCCGTTTTTCTCGACGAAGTCGAAATAGCGGTCGATCATATCCCAGACCTCGGCGATTCCGAGTTCGTAGTAGCCTGAGTAGGTGAGGACTTCAGGTGTCCAGCCGGAGGGCGGTGTAGGGAAGAGGTGGAGGGCGGAGCGGAACTGGGCCTGGGCGAGGCGGGCGCGGTCGATGTTGTCGCCGTCGGCCTTATTGATTACGATGCCGTCGGCCATCTCCATGATTCCGCGCTTTATGCCCTGGAGTTCGTCGCCTGTGCCGGCGAGCTGGATGAGCAGGAAGAAGTCGACCATGGAGTGGACGGCGGTCTCGCTCTGGCCTACACCGACGGTCTCGACGAAGATGTTGTTGTAGCCGGCTGCCTCGCAGAGCACTATTGTCTCGCGGGTCTTGCGGGCCACGCCGCCGAGCGAACCGGCGGAGGGTGAAGGGCGTATGAACGCCGAGGGGTGGAGGGCGAGTTTCTCCATGCGGGTCTTGTCGCCGAGGATGCTTCCTTTGGTGCGTTCGGAGGAGGGGTCGATGGCGAGGACGGCGAGCTTGCCTCCGTTGCGGAGCACATGGAGGCCGAATACGTCGATGGAGGTCGATTTGCCGGCTCCAGGCACTCCCGTAATGCCGATGCGGCGGCTGTGGCCGCTGTGGGGGAGGCATTTTTCGATAACCTCCTGTGCGATGGCCTGATGCTGGGGTGCAATGCTCTCTACGAGAGTGACGGCACGCGCCAGGCGCGTGACGTCGCCTTTGAGAATCCCCTCCACGAGGTCGGCGGCCGACGGGAGGGCCGTGCGGCGGCGCGGCTTCAGGTAGGGGTTGACGGCAGGTGGCTGGGCAACGCCGGAGTTAACTGTAAGGCCGGCGAATTCGGGGGAGTTTTCAGGATGGCCGTGGGTGGGAGTCATCGGATGAGCGGGATTGGTTGAGAATCTGGAGCAATTGGCTCAAAAGGATTAACGCACCGGCGCCCGGTTTTGTTGGCCCGGACGCGGCGGCACGGGGTCGTAGCCCGAGCCGCCCCAGGGGTGGCAGCGGAGGATTCGCCTGATGGCCAGCCATGAGCCTCGCAGGGGGCCGTGAAGGCGCAGGGCCTCGATGGCATATTGCGAGCATGTGGGGGTGTAGCGGCAGGACGGGGGAAGGAGCGGCGAGATGGCGTAGCGGTAGAAATGCACGGGCATTTCCATCGCTCGGGCGATGATGCGCTCCATGGTGTTCAATCCGTTGCAGGCCTTTTTCATGGCTGTAGATGCAGGCGTGGAAACCCGGGCGGCGATGCCGGAGGCTCCACAGACAAAGGTAAGGAAAATCGGATTTAAAAACAAATCGGGGCGTTGCTCCGCCCGCTGGCAAGCCAGCGGCACAAAAACCAAAGGGGGAGGCAGCAGCGGTAGGGGGATTTCCGGCGATTCTCGCCGGAAGCGGAAAACCGCGCCTTTGACGGGGCGGAGAGGGAGGCGAGATGGAGGGGGAACCTCAGGGGAGGAGGAAGAGAGGAATTTGAGAACGAGAGGAGGATGGGAGGGAACCCTCAGGGGAGGAGGGAGGCGGCGCGGCGGGGGGCGTTGAGGTTGCCCAGGCGGGAGCGCATGCGGGCGTAGCCGCGCATCATCTCGTCGCGGCCGGTGGTGCCGGGGAGGATGCGGCAGAGCTGGGCGTCGACGGTGTCGGGGGTGCAGAGGTAGAGGAGGAGTTCCTTAACAATTTCCCGGCCGGCGATGAGGTTTGGGAGCGAGACGAAGGGGATTTTCAGCAGGCGCTTCATTATGGAGTAGGTGGCGCGGGTGCCGTTGCCTCGGTAGCATACTACCTGGGGGGTGCCCAACAAGGCGGTCTCGAGGGTGGCGGTGCCGGAGGTGACGAGGGCGCAGGTGGCGTGGTGGAGCAGCTCGAATGTGGCGTCGTCGACGATGGGGAGGGTAGTGAAGTCGCGGTAGAGGGCGCGGTCGATGGCTGGGGCGCCGGCCACGACGGCCTGAAATTCAGGATGGCGGCGTGCGACTTCGTCCATTATGGGGAGGTTTTTCGCTATTTCGCTGCGGCGCGAGCCGGGCACGAGCGCCAGGATGGGCCGGTCGGCGGCCAGACGCCAGCGGTCGATGAATTCCTCGCGCGAGGGGATGGCGGCCACGCGGGCGTCGACCTCTTCGACCGAGGGGTTGCCTACGTATTCCACGTCGAGGCCTTTGCCACGGAAGTATTCCTCCTCGAAGGGGAGTATGGAGAGGATTTTGGTGCAGTAGCGCTTCATATCCTTGACGCGCCATTCCTTCCAGGCCCATACCTTGGGGGAAATGTAATAATACACCGGGATCCCGAGCGAATGGGCGTAGGCTGCGAGCTTGAGGTTGAAGCCGGGATAGTCGACGAGCACCACGGCGTCGGGGCGCGTCGAGGCTATGGCCTCGCGGGCGGCGCGGAGGTTGCGCGAGATTTTGCCGAGATTTTTGAGCACCTGCCAGTAGCCCATGAAAGCCATGTCGCGCATATGGATGAGCGGGGCGGAGCCGGCGGCGTCGGCCATATGGTCGCCGCCGAGGAAGGTGAATTCGGCATCGGGATGGCGACGGCGGATTTCGCGCATCAGAGCGCCTGCGTGGAGGTCGCCGGAGGCTTCGCCGGCCGAGATGAAGTATCGCATAACGGGGTGGGGGTTAGTCGGGGAGCTGGTAGGCGCCGAGGGTGGGGGTGGTGGCGGAGCGGGGGGTGCCGAAGCGGTCGGCGGGGGTAAGGGGCGAGGTGTATTCGGGAAGTCCGGCTGCCGCGGCGGGCGATGTGGGCTTGAGGCGGTAGTCGAAATGGTAGTCCTCGCGGCGGGTGTAGTACTGCGGGTCTTTGCCCCAGAGGCAGTCGACGAAATGGTCGTCGTCGGTGCCGTTGGATTTGAGCAGGCAGCGGTAGAGATATACCTGAGAGAAATCGAGGTCGCCGTGGCTGATGTCGCCGCCGTTGCCGTAGATTATCGAGTTGGTGAAGGTGGCGGAGAGATAGGGGAGCGCTGCGTCGTCGCCTTCCTCTGAGGTGTGGTCGGCGTCGAGGTGGGCGAACTGCACGGCCGGGCCCCCGAGGGCGGTGAAGAGGTAGTAGTTGGCGAAGGTGCAGTGGCTGAATGAGTGGGTGCCACCGATGAGGCCGACGATGCCGTAGCTGGCGTCGGTGAATTCGCATCCGGCAGCTTCGACGCCGGTATGGATGGCCAGGAGGGTGTAGTTCTTGGAGTTGCGCACCTGCGAATTGACGATGCGCAGGGCCGGCGCCTCGGGGGTGTAGGTGGTGTGGTCGAGCACGATTCCCTCCACGGTGTTGCGGATGGAGGCGTGGGAGATGTAGTTGTCGCGCGAGGTTTCGGAGAATTCCACGCCGCGCCACTGGCCCGACATGATTTCGTAGGGAATTTTGGCGGCTACATAGCCGAAGCGGTCGCCGGTGAGGGCGACGGGTTTCTCGGCGGTGCCCTCGACGCGCAGGGAGCCATGGACCACGAGGCGGCCGTCGTCGTGGAAGAACATCTCCATGCCGGCTGGAATGGTGAGCGTGGCGCCTTCCTCGACTACTATGGAGTCGTAGACCTGTATGGGCTTGAGGTCGTTCAGGCGGGTGTCGGCGGTGATGCGGGTGTTGCCGCGGAAGCGCTCCACATCGCGGCCGGAGGCCTTGACGGGGAGGCGCGAGGTGACGCCGTTGGTGAGGAATTCGATGTGGGCGATTACGTCGACGGCCATGTTGCGTCCGTTTTCGGGGAGTGTGGCCTCGACGAAGACGTAGATGGAGTCGTTTTCGCGGATTTCGACGTTGGAGAATTCTTTGCCGCTGATGCCGTCGACGTTGAGGCGGAAGGCGCCGGTCGGGTCGTCGGCGAAGGCTATGCGGCTGATTACGATGCCTTTGTCGTTGCGGTTATGGACGAGAAACTTATGCGTGGGCGACGGGCCGAGGGTGAAGAGTGTGCCAAGGCGCACGGTATCGGTCGAGAACGTGGGCTGGTCGGAGGCGGAGGAGCTGATTTCGTCGTTGATGCACGACGAAAACGCCGCCACGGCCATTACGGCGGCGAAAAGAGCGGCCAGACGCATCGGGGCGACGCACCGGAATATCGTGGTAAAGAGAGAATTTGGAGACATATTGAGTAAATTATAGGCATGGGCCTGTGGCCACTGCGGATTCAATATGATTAACGCGCAAAATGCGGCTTTATTATACACAATAAATCGCGCGCGAAATAGTTATAGTAATGATTAACTATGTTTTGACATCCGGATGAAAAATATACTTACCGTAATTGTGGCCGCCACGGCCTTTTTCAATATCAACGCCGAGACTCTGACACTTACTCCCGGTTCCATTTCTGCCGAAATCGCCGCAGATGCGGCTCCTGCCGAGCTGATAATCAAAGGGGAAATCGATATACGCGATTTCGACTACATACGCGATAATTTCTGGCGCACGCTGCGCACGCTCGACCTGAGCGAGGCTCGCATAGCGGCCTACGAGGGGGAGCCGACTCTGACCGGTGTATCGAAGAGCGAAGCCGATGTGCTTCCCGATGGCGCTCTGATGCTCGGCTCGCTGACTGAAGTGACGCTTCCCGCTACGCTGAAAGCCATCGGCGACGGGGCGCTTGCCTCGACGGCTGTCAAGGAGATTGTTATCCCGGCCGCTGTGGAGAAGGTAGGCACTTCGGCGTTCGCCAGCTGCAATTCTCTGGAGAGTGTGGTGCTTCCGGCTGCGGTGAAGGCGCTGGGAGCCAATGCGTTTGCTGACTGCGGCGCGCTGAAGTCGGCCGATATTTCGGCTGCCGCACTTGAGAAGGTTCCGGCCGGCGCGTTCGCGCGATGCGCTGCGCTGGCCGACGTCACCCTCCCTTCGGTGGCTGAAATCGGCGCATCGGCATTTGCCGGCTGCAAGGCGCTGACCGCGATGGAATTCCCCAAATCTCTGAAAAAGATTGACGAAAAGGCCTTCTACGGCAGCGGCCTCGCTGCGGCCGATCTGGCGGGATGCCCCGCGCTCGGCGAAATCGGCGCCTGGAGTTTCGCCGTCTGTGGCGACCTTACGTCGGCTACTTTCCCCGAAAGTCTGAAAGAGCTCGGCACCGGCGCATTCTACAGCACCTCGGCGCTTACGCTTGGCGAGCTACCCCCCGTGGCCCGTCTGTCGGACCTCTCGCTGGCTGCTATCGGCGGCACGGCCGATGCATCGCTCACACTTCCCGAAGGGATTGAAATCGGCGACTACGCCATGTCGGGGTGGAAGGGAGTTCAGCTGCTCACACTTCCTGAGACCACCGGCCGTATAGGCACCGAGGCGATGGCCGGCTGGACCGACCTCGCCACCATCGACGGCCTCAACGCCGTGGAGGTGCCCTTGCTCGGCGAGGAGGTATGGAAAGGGATTGATCCCTCGGAGGTTCTTCTGCGGGTGTATGATACAAAGGCGAACGACTTCAAGGCTGCCGACCAGTGGAAAGATTTCAGATTCGATGTAGTTACCGGCGTTGACGACGCTGCGGCCGATGGCGCCGGGCGCCTGCGCGCCTGGTTCGAAGGGATGACGCTCAATGTGGAGGCACCCCTGGAAATCGCCGCCATGGAAATATACGACGTGGAGGGACGCCGCTACAGCTTCCCCACTGTTGCTTCCGAACCCACCCGCCGCGCGGTTGACACTTCGGCCTGGGGTGTGAGGGTGCTCCTGGTGCGCGTTCAGCTGGCCGACGGCAGCGCCGCCGCCCTGAAGCTGGCGCGGTGAGGGAGGTTGGCTGAGAGCCAGGAGAAGATGCGGGGGTAGAGGGCGGCTACGAGGCCGGGCGAGGAGAGCAGGAGGTCGTGGAGGCCGCCTACTACCTTGATTTGCGTGACGTCGGGGCCGAGGGTGCGTCCGTAGCGGGCGATGTCGGCCACGGAAAGCACGCAGTCGGCGCGGTTGAATTCGGGTGTCCACCGCGAGCCGTCGACGCTACGTGCGGAATACATAAGAAGTATCGGAATCCTGATGTCGGCGTGGCCGCCGCGGAGGGCTTTCTGTGCCAGTGTGATGGCGCGTATCCATCCGGCTGTCACGTCGGGTGACTGCGGCATTTTCCAGTCGGTGCGGTAGGTCCAGCGGCCGTGGCGGTCTTTGAGGAGGCTTTCGGCGTAGGCCTGCGACGTTCCCTGCGAAATTTTCAGACCGGGGTCGATTAGACCCACCCACGAGATAATCGGGATGAAGCGTTCCTTCCAGCCTAAATTCCAGTCGAGGAAGGGGGAGTTGAGCACGAGCGCGTCGACGGGTGCGTCGGGGCGGCAGTGGATGTAGTAGGCGGAGATAAGGCCTCCGGTGCTGTGGCCCATCAGTACGGTGGGACGCCGGGCGCCGGCGGGATTGATGGCCACGAGAGCCGAGTCAATGTCGGGTAAATATTCGTCGAGACTGCGGGCATCGAATACGGGCTGCCCTTTGCGCAGCGAGCGGCCGTAGCGTCGCAGGTCGACGGCATAGAAGTCGTAGCCGTGGGCAACGAATTCGTCGCCCATCTCCGCGTTGAAGAAATAATCGTTGAAACCGTGGACGTAGAGCACGGCGGGAACCGTTCCGTCGGGAGCCTTGGCGCGCAACGAATCGGGCACAAGCTTGCGTATGATGGTGGAGACAACCGGACCGGAGTAGTCGCGGCCCTGGTCGACGGTACGGGCCATATATCCGTCGGCGAGTATGTCGGTACGCCATGAAGAGGCTGCTGTAGCCGAGAGGGCAAGAAGCGTCGCAAGGGCGAGAAGGATGCGTTTCATTTGATTACGGTTTTTCAGGTTTTACTGATGAAAACAACGCCCGGGCGAAAATGTTGAGGCCCGGGCGCCGGATGGCTATATATTATTGATGGCTATATATTATTAAGGTGCGGAGTGCGCTTCAGATGAAAGCAAGGAATGAAGATGAGGGTGGCACATGAATTGTCCGGAAGCCCATGGCGGCTGCCGCACGGCAGTTTGCCTCGGAGTCGTCGAAGAATGTGGTTGCGGCGGGGTCGAGGCCGAAGCGCTCGATGCAGAGACGGAAAATCCGCTCGTCGGGCTTGCAGCAACCGGCCTCGAAGCTGGTGACGACACCGTCGAAATAGGCGTTGATGTCGCGGCCTTCGGCGGCGAAGGCCCGGAGAATGGGGCCGTGCCACATCACGGGGTTGGTGTTGGAGATCACGAACGTGCGGTGGCCCTCGGCGCGGAGCCGGCGCAAAGCCTGCAGGCGCTCCAGGGGGATACCGGTGATGAAGGCGTTGAAAGCGTCGTCGATCTGCCCGTCCGTTACGCCGGAGGGAAGGTGGTGGCGCACTTGTGCGCGCCACTGCTCCGGACTGACGGCGCCCTGCTCGAGCGCGAGGAATACGCCCCGCTGGCCGTAGTCGCCCAGATAGTCGGCTATGTCGGCGAAGCCGAGACGCCGGAACGCCTCGACGCAGTTTTCGCGGCGGATGTCGACGATTACGCCGCCGAGGTCGAAAAGGAGGTCGCGCGTCATCGGCATGTGAGGGGTTATTCCACTGTCCATGTGTCGCCTGCGAGAATCATGTCGCGCAGGGCGGAGAAACCCTTTTTGGCGCGTACTTCGGCCACCTGGGCTGATACTTCGGCATCGTAGGCGGGCGCGTCGACGTCGCGGATCACGCCGATGGCGAGGGGGAGTTCGATACCGTCCATCATAGCCAGCTGCTGGTGGAGGAAGTTGGAGGGGGTATGGGCGTCGTGGACGAGGACGTCGTCGAGCGTGTAGCCATCCTGGCCGATGGTGACGGCCTTGACGAGGAAGCCGTCCTGAACCAGGCCCTTTTCCATATCCTTGCCGAAAAGCATTTTCTCGCCGTGGCGCAGATGGATGGTGCGGTCGGCGCGGAATTCGCGGTCGGCCACGTAGGCGTGTGTACCGTTGTTGAAAATCATGCAGTTCTGGAGAATTTCGACCACGGAAGCGCCTTTATGGCGGGCAGCTGCCACGAGGACCTCCTGGGTGGTCTGCAGTTCCACGTCGATCGAGCGGGCGAAGAAGTTGCCGCGGGCGCCGAACACGAGCTCGGCGGGGATGAAGGGGTCTTCGGTGGTGCCGTAAGGCGATGATTTCGAGACGAAACCGCGCGGCGAGGTGGGGGAGTACTGCCCTTTGGTGAGGCCGTAGATCTTGTTGTTGAGCAGGAGCATGTTGATATCGATGTTGCGGCGCACGGCGTGGATGAAGTGGTTGCCGCCGATTGCGAGGCCGTCGCCGTCGCCCGAAATCTGCCATACGGTGATGTCGGGGTTGGCCACCTTGAAGCCCGTGGCCACGGCGGCTGCGCGGCCGTGAATGGTGTGGAAGCCGAAGGTGTTCATGTAGTAAGGCAGACGCGAGGAGCATCCGATGCCGGAGATTACGGCCGTCTTCTCCGGAGCGACGCCGAGCGTGGCCATGGCCTTGTGGAGGGAGTTGAGCACGGCGTGGTCGCCGCATCCGGCACACCAGCGCACGGGCTGGTCGCTCTTATATTGTTGTGCTGTGTAAGGCATTATAAGTAAGATGTTAGGAGTGCTGACGGATTATTTTGCGGCGATGCGCTTTACGGCATCGGTGATTTCGCGAACCATGAAGGGCTGGCCCTCCACCTTGTTGATGCGGTGGATCTCTACGTCGGGGAAGCGGGCCTGGAGGTAGTCGGCGAACTGTCCGGTGTTGAGTTCGGCCACGATGACGCGGCGGTAGCGGCGCAGGATTTCGCCCGTATTGGCCGGCAGGGGGTTGATGTAGCGGAACTGGGCCAGAGCCACGGGCATCCCCTCGCGGGCGAGCTCTTCGGCGGCGGTGTAGAGGTGGCCGTAGGTGCCACCCCAGCCTACAAGGAGGGTGTCGGCCTCGGGCGAGTCGCATACCACCTCCTGGGCGGGGATGTCGTCGGCGATTCGGGCTATCTTCTGGCGGCGGATTTCCACCATGCGGGCGTGATTGGCGCCGTCGGTCGAGATTGCGCCGGTCTCGACGTCCTTTTCAAGGCCGCCGAGGCGGTGTGGGAGGGCGTCCTCGCCGGGGATTGCCCAGTAGCGTGAAAGCGTGTGCGGGTCGCGCATGTAGGGGCGCCAGGAGTCGCGCAGCTCAGAGGGCACGCGTGGTACGCGGATTTCGGGATATTCGTCGGCTTCTGGGATGCGCCAGGCCGAGGAGCCGTTGCCGATGAAGGCATCGGAGAGCAGGATTACAGGGGTCATGTGCTCGATGGCGATGCGCGAGGCCTCGAAGGCCATGTTGAAGCAGTCGGTGGGACTTACGGGGGCCACGACGGCCAGGGGCGACTCGCCGTTGCGGCCGTAGAGAGCCTGGTTTAGGTCGGTCTGCTCGGTTTTGGTGGGGAGGCCGGTGGAGGGGCCGCCGCGCTGCACGTCGATTACCACCAGCGGCAGTTCGGCCATCACGGCCAGACCTATAGCTTCGCCTTTCAGGGCCAGACCAGGGCCGGAGGTGGAGGTAACGCCCAGCGAGCCTGCAAACGAGGCGCCGATGGCCGAGCATACGCCGGCAATCTCATCCTCCATCTGGCAGGCTTTCACGCCGAGGTCCTTGCGCTTTGCAAGCTCGTGGAGAATGTCGGTGGCGGGGGTGATGGGGTAGCTGCCCAGATAGAGCGGACGACCCGACTTTTCGGAGGCCATGATCAGGCCCCAGGCCGTGGCCTCGTTACCTTTGATGTCGGTGTATACGCCAGGGCGGATCTCGTCGGTCGAGATGCTGTAGGTCGATACGGAGGCGTGTATGTTGTGGCCGTAGTCGTAGCCGGCGCGGAGCACCTTGGCGTTGGCTTCGTAGACGGCCGGTTTCTTTGCGAATTTTTCGCGGAGCATCTTGCGGGCGCTCTCCTCGGGGCGGTCGAAGAGCCAGCAGAGCAGTCCCAGAGTGAATATATTGCGGCATTTGAGCACCGACTTGAGGTCCATCCCCTCGTCGGCCAGGGCGGCTTTGGTCATCGACGTGACGGGCACCTCGACCACCTGGGCCGTGATTCCCAGTTCCTTGACGGGGTCGTCGGTGGCAAACTCTGCCTTGCGCAGCCCCTCGGGGCGGAAGGAGTCGATGTCGACGATGATGATGCCGCCGGGCTTGAGGAAGCGGTAGCTCTGCTTGAGGGCGGCCGGATTCATGGCCACGAGCACGTCGCAGGTGTCGCCGGGAGTGTGCACGCTGTGGCCCACGCTCACCTGGAAACCGCTGACGCCGCCGAGCGAGCCCTGCGGGGCACGGATTTCAGCCGGATAGTCGGGGAAAGTCGAGACGGAATTGCCCAGGCCGGCGGAAACGTTAGTGAAAATGTTGCCGGCAAGCTGCATGCCGTCGCCGGAGTCGCCCGAAAAGCGCACGGCCACTTTCTCGAGCTGGCGCACGCGCCGGGCGGCTTCATTTGTGTTGTTCATGATAGCAAACAGGTAATTTTATTTCAACAGATTAGCAAGCAATGTGGAGGGTTTTGGGCCCTTTGGCCTAAACCGAGGCAAAGATAGCTTAAATAAGTAACTGTTCAAAATTATTTTATTCTATTCTGATCTAATTATTTCAATATTTCCGCGGTAAAATCTCCGTATCTTTTCCTCTCTTCATCAGTCGTGTAGACATCTACACTCCTTCTTCATCGAGAAAAATCTCCTGAAAATTTTCCTCCCGGAAATATTAAAATAATTTCGACCAGTTACTTAATTCAAAAAACCTAATAAGCAGCCATCGGCCGGGCGCAATTGGAGGAATAACAAAGATTTTATGGAGCTTAAAGAGTTTAGTGGGCTCTAAGGACAATAGAGACCTTGGTGGGGCTTGCAGATTGGCGGGAAATGCGTAAATTTGTAGAATACAAAAATTATGGATCAAGAGGAATTCGACATACACAACAGCGCTGTGGAGCGCGACGGCGACTATGAGCGCGCTTTGCGCCCGGGGCGCTTCGAGGCGTTTGCCGGGCAGGAGAAGATCGTGGAGAATCTGCGCATCTTCGTGCAGGCGGCGCGCATGCGCGGCGAGCCGCTCGACCATCTGCTGCTCCACGGGCCTCCGGGCCTGGGGAAGACCACACTGTCGGCCATCATTGCCAACGAGCTGGGGGTAGGTTTCAAGGTTACTTCGGGGCCTGTGCTCGACAAGCCGGGCGATCTGGCCGGAATCCTTACGTCGCTTGAGGAGAACGACGTGCTTTTCATCGACGAAATCCACCGCCTGAGCCATACCGTGGAAGAGTATCTCTACTCTGCCATGGAGGATTACCGTATCGACATCATGATCGACAAGGGGCCGGGGGCGCGGTCGGTGCAGCTGTCGCTGTCGCCGTTCACGCTGGTGGGAGCTACGACGCGGTCGGGGCTGCTGACGCCGCCTCTGCGTGCGCGTTTCGGCATCAACTGCCATCTGGAGTACTACGACCACCCGACGCTGGAGCGCATCATACTGCGTTCGGCGGGACTTCTGGGGGTTGCGTGCACGGCATCGGCGGCCCACGAGATTGCGATGCGTTCGCGCGGGACGCCCCGAATCGCAAATGCACTGCTGCGGCGCGTGCGCGATTTCGCCCAGGTGAAGGGCAACGGTTCGATTGACCCGGAGATAGCCCGCTACGGGCTGGAGGCGCTCAATATCGACCGCTACGGTCTCAACGAGATCGACAACAAGCTCCTTACGGTGATGATCACGAAGTTCAACGGGGGGCCTGTGGGCCTGACGACCATCGCCACGGCGCTGGGCGAGGATGCCGGCACCATCGAGGATGTCTACGAGCCGTTTCTGATCAAAGAGGGTTTCCTCAAGCGCACTCCGCGCGGCCGCGAGGTGACCGATCTGGCATGGCGGCATCTGGGTCTTGACCGTCCGGGATTCGGCGGCCTCTTCGGCGAGGGGTAAAGCCTGAAAGGCAATCACCGAACTGTAGGGACGCACGGTCTGTGCGTCCTGATATGACAACTGATTTTCAGTCAGATGCCCGGACGCACGAGCCGTGCGTCCCTACAATGAGAGGAATACTTTAAATATTAATTTTTCCGGAAAAATGGCCGGCATAAAAAGCTTATTCAAGGATACGGCTATCTACGGCATGAGCAGCATCGTGGGGAGGTTTCTCAACTGGTGTCTGGTGCCGATGTATACATATACTTTCGCCGCGGCGGAATACGGCGTGGTTACCAATCTCTACGCCTATGTGGCGCTGGTGCTCATAATCCTCACCTACGGCATGGAGACGGGCTTTTTCCGTTTCGCCAACCATGACCGCTGGACCGACCCGGGGCAGGTGTACACCACATCGCTTCTCTCGCTGGGCTTCACGTCGATGGTATTCATAATCGCGGCGTGCTGGCTATCGCCTGAGATTGCGGTATGGCTCGATTGTCCGGGCCACGCCTCCTATATCTGGATGATGGCTATAGCGGTGGGTGTAGACGCCTACACGGCCATACCCTTCGCCTATCTGCGCTACAAAAAGAAGCCTCTGCGCTTCGCAACGCTGCGCCTGCTCAATATAGCCATCAACATCGGGCTGAATCTCTTCTTCATTCTTGCCTGTCCGGCCATCTGGAGGACGAATCCGGAGTGGATCGGGTGGTTCTACAATCCCTCGTTCGGCATCGGCTACATTTTCCTTGCCAATCTGATAAGCTCGCTGGCGGTGCTCCTGATGGTGGTACCGGAAATTCTGGCCGAGAACTACAATTTCAATTTCCGACTGCTTCGAGAGATGCTGCGCTATTCATTCCCGATTCTGATTATCGGTATAGCGGGAATCATGAACCAGACCATCGACAAGATTCTCTACCCGATGCTCGTGGCCGACCACACGGAGGCCATGACGGGACTGGGCATCTACGGCGCCAACTACAAGATCGCTATCGTGATGGTGATGTTCATCCAGGCCTTCCGCTTCGCCTACGAGCCCTTCATCTTCGCGCAGAACCGCGAGAAAGGGGCTGACAAGACGCGCGCCTACGTTGACGCGATGACGTGGTTCGTGGTGTTCGGGCTTTTCATCTTCCTCGGGGTGATGTTCTATCTGCCTGTACTGAAATATTTTATCTCGCCGGCCTATTTCGAGGGGCTTCGCGTGGTGCCTATCATCATGCTCGCCGAGCTGTTTTTCGGCATTTTCTTCAACCTCTCGCTATGGTATAAGCTCACCGACCGCACAATCTGGGGTACATGGTTTTCGCTTCTGGGTCTGGTGGTTACGCTTGTACTGAATATCGCCTTCGTGCCGCGCTACGGCTATATGGCCTGCGCATGGGCGGCCTTCTGCTGCTACGGGGTGATGATGGCGGCGAGCTACGCCGTAGGGCGCGTGAAGTATCCTATTGCCTACCGCGTGGGGGCACTCGCGCTTTATTTCGCCGTGGCGATGGGCCTCTGGGGCGCTTCGACGGCGCTTACCACGGGCGTGGAATGGATTGATTTCCCGACGCGCTTCCTGCTGCTCTGCGTGTTCTGCGGCATAGTCTACGTCGGCGAAATCCGCCGTCGTCGGAGGAGGGACGCCACAGCTGTATGATACTGTTTCTGAGCACGAACGACCTTCTCGGAGGTGCGGCGATGGTGACGTTCCGCCTCGTCGAGGCGCTGAGGCGCCAGGGGGAGGATGCGCGCATGCTCGTGGCCTGCAAGCAGAGCGACAAGCCATGGGTTGACACGGTCGACCCGCTGCGCTTCTGCGTGGCCAAGACTGTGGAGCGTGCAGGTCTATTCGCGCGCAACGGCTTAGACCGCAAGGACTTATGGAAAGTGTCGGACGCCTCGACCGGATGCGGTGCCACGTCGCATCCGTGGATGCGCGAGGCTCGCGTGGTGGTGTTCGGATGGATATGTCAGGGACTACTGTCGCTGACCGACATCCGGAGGCTGGAGCGTACCGACAAACGCCTGGTATGGTGGATGCACGACTTATGGTGCGCCACCGGCATCTGCCATCTGCCGGCGCCGGGTTGTACGCGCTACACCGATGGGTGCGGCCTATGCCCGTGGCTGCACGGCCGCGCCGGGAGCCGTGACCTTTCGGCACGCACCTTCGGCCGGAAGATGGAAATCCTCCGCAGTTTCCGTATACGCTATGCAGCCGTAAGCGCCTGGCAGCGCGACCGCTGCATGGAAAGCCCGATTTTTGAAGGAAAAAAAATCGAAGTGCTTGGCCACCCGCTGCAGATGGAGGAATTCCCCGTCGTAACGTCGGCAGAAGCACGTCGCGACATGGGCGCGCTTTCACCCCTACTTGCCGAAGCGCTTGAAAGCGGCCGACCCATAATCGCCATGGGTGCGGCACGCCTCGACGACCCCGTGAAGGGGCTTTCAATAGCCATTGATGCACTTAACGATTTGAATGACAGGAGCGACGCACCGCGTGGCGTGGCCGTATTGTTCGGAGCGCTGAAGAATCCCGATGCCATGGCCGGACTGCGGTATCCGCACGTGCATATCCCTTATGTGGAAGCGCGGTTGCTTCCGCAGCTCTATGCGGCGGCCACAATAGTGCTCTCCACCTCGCATTTCGAGACCATGGGAGCTACCCTGATGGAAGGCATCGCCGGGGGCGCCACGGCCGTGACCTTCGGTACGGCCGGCCAGACCGACATTGTCGCGGACGGTGAAAACGGGTATATCGCCGCTTACCCGGACCCCGCATCCGTAGCCGACTGTATGGCCCGCGGTCTTGCCGCACCATTTCCACGCGACGCCCAGCACCGCTCCATCGGCCGCCGCTTCGCCGCCGATACCGTCGCCCGCCGTTTCCTCCGCCTTCTACACGGCTGACGGAAAAATAAATCTCCAGGGCTATAAACGGACTTTGCGGGGTCGGCGTGGGAAGAGTTTGCGGATGCGGAGGAGTAGGGGTGCGGAGGCGCTGCCGGCCACGACGAGGCTCACGGCAAGGATGATGAGGAGGATGCCGAGACAGTCGCGGGTGGTGAGGCGCTCGCCGAACACGAGGATGCCGATAACCACGGCTGTGACGGGTTCAAGAGCGCCGAGGATGGCCGTAGGGGTGGAGCCGATGTAGTGGATGGCGCGCGTGGTGCAGAGCAGGGAGATGGCGGTGGGAAAGACGGCGAGTCCGAAAAGGTCGGCCCATAGCCATGGCTGCGAGGGGGTGTCGATGCCTCCTTCGGCAAGGGCAACGCCGGGGAATAGGAGCCAGCCGAATGCGAGGACATAGAATGTGACCTTCACGGTGGGCATGCGGTCGAGCTGGGAGTGGCTGATGTAGACGAGGTAGACGGCATAGGAGAGCGAGGAACCGAACACCATTGCCGTGCCGGCGAGGCTGAGGGTGGTGTGGCCGTCGCCCCTGTAAAGAAGCGCTATGCCGCTGAGGGCCATGAGTATGCAGAGGGTGGTGGATAGTGTTAGCCGCTCGCCGTAGACGCACGTCATGATTACGGCCACCATGATGGGGTAGACGAACAGGAGCGTTGAGGCGATGCCTGCGCTCATGTAGTTGTAGCTCATGAAAAGCAGCAGCGAGGAGAGGGCGAACACAAGGCCCATGGCGGCCAACGAGGCACCCTGCCTGAGGGTGACGCCGAAGCGCTGGCGTCGCCATGCCACCATCGCCCCGAGCACCGGTATGGCCAGCAGATAGCGGAAGAACAGCACGCTGGCCGGACTCATGCCGTCGGCATAGAGCGGGAGGGCGAAGAGGGGGTTCATGCCGTAGGTGGCGGCAGCGATGGCTCCGAGGGCGTATCCTTTGATTTTTCCGTTCATCGCGAGGCTGCGCTCAATTGTTCTGGAACCGGGTGGGCGACATTCCGGTGAGGTGCTTGAAGTATTTGCCGAACGACGACTGGTTGGTGAAATTCAGCTCGTAGGCTATCTGCTGCACGTTTTTGCCGGAGTAGCGCAGCAGGTTTTTGGCTTCCTGGAGCACGTAGGAATCGATCCATTCGGCAGCGGAGCGGCCGGTGGCTTCCTTGATGATGAGCGAGAGGTATTTCGGCGAGATGAACATCTTGTCGGCGTAGAAGGCAATGGCGCGCTGCGAGCGGTAGTTGGCGCGCACAAGGCGCAGGAAGGTCTGCACGTAGGAAAGCTTGCGCGAGTGGGTGCGCTCGGCCTTGGTGTGGCGCTCGGCTTCCTCGCCGTAGGCCATGAGCTGGTAGGCGGCGGCCGACATGAGCGAGCGGGCTATATGGCGGGTGTAAGGGTTGAGGTCGAGAGCGTTCTGATGGAGCATGTGGAAGTATTTGATCAGCACGTCGAGCTGGTCTGACCGCAGGTCCATCACCTGTTTGGCCGAGGTGAAGAGATTGGTGTTGATGGCGTTGAGTTCGATGTTGAGGTCGTAGACAAAGCGGTTGCTCAGGAAGAGCAGGTAGGCGTCGAGCTCGTCGCCGTCCCAGTCGATGGGCTTGAATACGCGGTCGGGCGCCACGAATGTTACCGAACCCGGGTCAACCTCGATGGTGTCGAGGTCGATGGTGATTTTTATGGTGCCCTTCACACTGATTATGATGATGAAGCCGTCGAAGCGGCGGGCGGCTGGGGCGTAGAAATAGGATGTGTTGGTAGTGATGTGGGTCAGGATGTAGTCCTGGCCGAGATGCGAGTAGTCGTCGCTCACGTTCTTGAGCTGTGCGATCTGCGAGAGGCTCAGCGGTTCGTCCTCGAGTTTGACTTTCTTCTTCATAGGGAGAGGCTGGTGGATTTGGGTATTTATAGGCCTTACAGGGCAAAATTCCCCTTTTGTGCAAATTCTGCATCAAATTTACGCCTTTTCTCCCATTTTTCCAACCCTTTTGTTCCAATTCTTCACAAAAGTTCAGCGGAATCTGCCGTAAATTCTTGCAAATGCAATCGTATATTCAGTATATAAATCCGAAGAGCCACAAGGGGATTTTATTGCCTACCCCCGTTTCGATGTCGTCTGCGATGACATAACTATCGGGAATGTCGGCAATCTGGCTGAATTTCTTGTTTTTACCACCTATTTCAAAAAGCAGTTTCTCGTCGACCATCAGGTCGCCTGTCGGTGGTTCAGCGAGTTTATGATTGGGTGCGAGCATGGATGCTACGAATGTTTCGCGCACCGTACCGATTTCATTAAGGTTGCTTAGCGCAGCCATAATATCGGTGTTGTCAAAAAGGATTTTTTCGGGTTTGGCTACGGATTTGGCCGAGTGAGAGCCGCTGTGAAGCGAACGGAGCACCGCACCTTTGTCGAGCAACTCGAACATGCGGACCACCGTGTTGCGCGATACCTCAATCTTTATGCTCAACGCCTGAACGTTCAAGCTGAACGGAAACTCCGTCGACATGATGTACAGTAGTTTCCTAAGTTTGTAAAGCGTTTCGTATTCAATTCGTTCGGCGGCAGGTAGGTCGCGCATGATTGTTGTGTCAACGCTGCGTTCCACACGGCCGTAATAGTCGCCCAACTTGGTGTCGGTTCTGAAGTAAGGGTAATACCCTTTGCCGAGATATTGCTTGAAAAGGGGCAGAATCTTTTTGTCGCCGATACGATTGATTATGCTCCACGCTATTTCTGTATGTTGTTTGAGCAAATCTTCGAGTGGTACCGGCCCTATATCTGCAATCTCCATAAACTTCAGCCATTCCCTGAACGAAAGGCCGTAGAGCCGATACGGGATGCACCGCCGGCTCAGGTCGGCCAGGGCGGCATCAAGGTGAATTATGGAACTTCCGGTAAACACTACATGGTAGTTCGGTAAACTGTCGTAGATGTTTTTCAGTTCGCGGTGCCAGTTTCCGTCATAGAGGTGTATCTCATCGAGAAACAGGTGTGTGCCTCCGTGTGCTTCATGCCACTCCGCCAGGTCAATTATCCGGTTGTCGGTAAACCACATATTGTCGCAGGATGCGTAGAGGGCCTTCTCCGATAGCCCGAACTGTTCCTTGATCCGCTGGAGCAGCATCGTGGTTTTTCCCACTCCGCGTGCACCCTTTATCATAACCAGCCTTGAGTCCCAGCTTATATGATTGAAAAGATAGCGGTGTGTAGAGGTGTCAATCTGGTTGACAACCCTTTGGGATGTGCGTATCAGGTTTTCCATAAATCAGGTTTGTGTTGCCTATTTCTCTGCAAAAATAGTAAAAGTGCTTTTTGCAAACAACATTTTTAATAAAAAATGCTCTCCGGAGAGAGCATTTTTGCGGAAAAGTGCTTTCTACAAAGAGCACTTTGGGGATGATAGGTTTAGAAATGGCAGCGGGAAATCAGAGACCCTGATAGCCGGGGTTCTGGCTCCAGGTCGGGTTGGCCTCGAGCAGACTGCGGTGGATGGGGAGTAGGCGGTGGGTTTTGTCGCGGGCCGGAGTGCCGTCGGCGGCTACGCGCTCATGCCATACGCCGTCAACATACCAGCCGTTCTTCCAGGCCCAGTCGTTCTCAAACATTCCGTTGCGTATCAGGTCGTTGCGGCGCCAGGGCTCCATGATAAGCTCGCGCATGCGCTCGTCCATGAGGTCCTGCATGGTCGGCGTGCCGGTTACGTCGGGCGCGCCCGAGCAGCGGCGTACGATGTTCATCAGCGATGCGGGTGTGTCGCCGTTGGTGGCGGTGGCTCCGCGCAGCAGGCATTCAGCTTTCATCAGCACGATGTCGGCCAGACGGAAGAGAGGGTAGTCGTTCTGCTGATGGCGGTTGAACATATCGAAATCCTGCTGGGTTGCCGGGAATTTGAAGCAGCGTGCGCCTTTGCGGCTGTTGAGCCATGCGGTGCCGTTGGCAATGGTGGTTGAGTTGGCAGCAGGCGCCATTTCTGCTCCGACGGAGTAGATGGAGGGGTCGTCAAGCTGGAAGTCGGCCACAAATTCCAGCTGGCCGATTTTGGAACTCTCGATGCAGGTGGTTTTTGAATACAGGTTGACCGGGGTGGTGGTAAAGTTGTAGTCCCAGTCCATCGCATAGACCGGCCCCTGGAGAATCATCTGGTTGCGCTCGTCGCCGGGAAGGTTGAATTTCTTAACTGCTTCGGGAGTCAAGACCTGAACTCCGGCTGTGGTAGCGCTGATGTTTTCCCAGCCAGTGATTTGAGGCTTGAGGTACTTATGTTGTTTATAGTAACTCCAGCGCATCCACTGATGGCCTACGGAATTGCAGTTTGCCTGGTCAACATCGAGGGCGTAGATGAAGTCGCTGATATGTACGCCGTTGTCGGGGAAGAATTTGCGGCGGTAGCCGTTGCCGACATCAAATAAGCCGCAGGTCATCAGCTCGTCGCAGAGCTCAACGCAACGGTTGAGTTTCGGGTTGGGGGTGTCGGCTGTAACCTCGGTGATAGGAGTGGTGTATACACCCCAGTTGAGATAAAGTTTGGCAAGGAGGGCGGTTGCCATCCAGTAGTTGGGCTTGCCGTAGGTCGTGGAGTCGTTGGCCTTGCTGAGGGCGGATGCGCCATCGGCGTCGGTCTGGGAGAGGATTTCCTCAAGCTCGTTGGCGATGAACTGGGCAACCTCGGCGCGCGGGCGCCGGTCGACGGTCTCGCCTTCGCCATAGAAATGGTCCATAATAGGCACATCGCCAAACAGCTCCATAGCCCAGAAATGATAGTAGGCGCGGATGGCGCGTAGAGGCGCTACCTCCGGATCCTTTCCGTCGACTCCGCCGTAGCGCGAGATAAGCAGTGAGGTCTGCTCGCTGCCCCATATAAGGTCATTGAGCATACGGATGCCCTCGTTGTCGAGCGTAAGGCAGTGTATGGATCCGTTGATTGCGCGGCCATTGTCGTAGTAGTTGTCAGAACCGAAGCATATGGCCATTAGTTCGTCGCCCTGAAGCATGACGACATCATCGAAGTCGCGGCTGTACCAGTGGTCGAGATAATGATATGCGCTGTTGAGGATTTCTTCCTTATACTGCTGGTAGTTGTCGGGGTCGGGTACCACATCCCTGTACTGGAATACGATGTTGTCGATGTCTTTGACGCCGAACACATACTGGTGGAATGGCGTGTTGACAATCATTACGTTTGGCTTGGATTCGTCGTTGGTCTGGGCGACCGCCTGGAAGCCGGAGGCAAGGAGCAGGGCTCCCGCGAGATATTTTGCTATTTTCATTTGATTCTGATTGGTTTATCGGTTGATGAATTTAAGCGTTTTGTTGTTTGCGACGATTACGTAGACGCCCGTGGGGAGGGAGGTAAAGTCGATTGTCACAGCTGCGGGCGACTGGCCCTGGCAGACCATGCGCCCCTCGATTGAGAATGCTGCGTAGATGAACGCGCCGGCTTCGCCCGGTTCGATGGTTACGAGACCATTGGTCGACTTGATGGTTACGCCGGAGTCGAAGGCGATTTCGGTTTCGTCGACCGAGGCTATTTCGCCCTCGAAGTTGATGTTGGCGAGGTCTTCGAGCGGTATGGTCTGGGTTCCGGCCTTATCGTCGGAAATTACGGCGTTGCCGTCGGCGAATGTAATTGTCGTGCTCGTGGAGACGGTGATCTCAATCGGGTCGGCACCAATGCGGTCGATGATGATAGTGAGCGGTTTGGTTTCAGCCGCCCACGCCGGCCCGCATGCCGACGCTCCCAGCAGAGCGGTTAGCAGAATAGATTTGAAATGAGACATGTGGTATTGGTTAGAGATAAAATTGGCTATAGGTCAGTGGTATGATTGGAACGGAATAGATGCAATTTATGCAAAGGTAAGTATAATGGGCACATTTTACCCCCCCATTTGTTAAAATTGCTTAAACATGCAAGACGGGGCAATCGGATTCGGAGGGCCGGATGTTTAAAAGGGGTAAAATCGATTTAAGAAGTCTTTAAACTTTTTCTTAAAATGGTTTCGCAAGACGTATTCTTCAAGAATTTGGCCTCTTTCTGGCTGCTTTCACCCTCGTTTTCGGTCACGATGCCCCGCATCGCTCCCTCAATTTCGGGTGAAATTCGCGCAAAAACAGCCTCAAATTCTTTTCGAAGAAAAAGTTTAAATGACTTCAAAAAAGTAAAACCTCAATCATCAGTATTATGAAACGTTTTCTTATCGCATTAGTGGCTCTTGTGGGCCTGGCAGGGGCGGCTTCCGCCCAGAAGGCTGAAATTCAAATCGGCTACGGCGGCTACACCCAGATGGATGCCACCGACTGCCACGACGGGTGGGGCGGAGTGAACAACGCCTGGGGTGCCGTGACGCTCGGTGTGAATTTCAACGTGGCCCGCAACTTCTGGATCGGGCCGAGTTATTCGATTTCCACGTGTACGACCAAGGGTGGACCGGACCATTCGTCGATTGCTTACCACGTGCTGATGCTCAACGGGCGCTACAACTACTGGCGCAACAGTATGGTGACGCTTTACGGCCACGTGGGGCTCGGTGCAGTGATTTCCCATATGATGCCGCACCACATGGACTCGTACAACTGCACTTATTTCGCTTATCAGTTTACTCCGCTGGGGGCATCGGTGGGCATTTCGCGGTCGGTGACGCTCTTCGGCGAACTCGGCTTCGGCGCCCAGGGCCTGCTGCAGGTTGGAGCCCGCTTCTCGCTCTAAACACAAAGAGATAACAATGATGACCAACGGCGATGCGATGGCTCTGGCGGAGCATCGGTTGCCGTTGGCATAATTTTTTTGTATTTTTGCCGGTGTAAGAGGGAGTTGTATAACATTCGCAGATCATGTAGGGACATGCCTTTGGCTTGTATAAGCGGTTGATTGCCAATCACACATCGCAAAGCGATGTCTCTACATTGTTGATGAAGCCCCTTTTTGCAACATCCCCACTATCGGACAGATTGCAATGGAACAAGACAACAACCAAATAATCATATACCAGAGCGAAGACGGAGAAACCCGCATCGACGTAAAATTCACAGGCGATACAGTCTGGTTGTCGCAACAACAACTGTGCGATCTTTATAACTCAAGTAAAGCAAATGTCAGTGAACATATCAAGCATATTTTTGAAGATGGCGAATTGGATGAGTCGTCAGTTGTTCGGAAATTCCGAACAACTGCATCCGATGGGAAATCTTACAATATAACATTCTATAACCTCGATATGATAATATCGTTGGGTTATCGAATCCGGTCGGTTATAGCCACTCATTTTCGTCGGTGGGCTACAGAACGCCTAAAAGAATATATCATCAAGGGGTTCACTATGGACGATGAGCGGCTTAAAGGCAATGGTGGAGGTGCATATTGGCGTGAACTTCTCGACCGTATCCGCGACATCCGGTCGTCGGAGAAAGTTATGTACCGTCAGGTACTCGACCTTTATGCGACCGCCGTGGACTACGACCCGCGCTCGGATGTGTCGGTGGAATTTTTTAAGGTCGTACAGAATAAACTCCATTTTGCCGCCCACGGGCATACAGCTGCAGAGGTAATTTTCAATCGAGCGGATGCCGACGCTCCGCTTATGGGGCTGACATCTTTTAAAGGAGACCATCCGACGCTTCGCGACGTGAAGATTGCAAAAAACTATCTTGATGAAAATGAGCTGAAAATCCTCAACAATCTTGTGTCGGGATATTTCGATTTCGCTGAGATTCAAGCCATAAAACATCGTCCAATGTATATGGGCGACTACGTAAAACAACTTGACTTGATATTATCGTCAACCGGAGAGAAACTGCTTGAAGGATCCGGTTCTATCAGCCATCAAAGAGCAATGGAAAAAGCCGAAGCGGAATACCGCAAATTTCAGGTGCGCGAACTCTCCCCTGTGGAACAGGCATATATTGATACAATCAAATCCCTTAATTCCAAAATTACGAAAGACGGAAACAGGAAGTGAGGTTAAGCACTGGGTAATTGCGGCCCGACCGCGCGGACTGATGGTGGGCGGTTGGCAGTGGGGCGAAAATTTTGTATTTTTGCGGATGTAATGCAGAAAGAAACGTCAGACATCAAATCCGGAAATGATATTGAGCGAGGCTGTGTGGCCATCGGGGCTGCCGTGAGCGTGATTGTGCCGAACTACAACCACGCTCCTTATCTGGCACAGCGTATCGACAGTATTCTTGCCCAGACGTTTGCGGATTTCGAACTGATTCTGCTCGACGACTGCTCGACCGACAGCAGCCGGGAGGTTATCGAGCGCTACCGGGAGCATCCTAAGGTGGCGCATATCGTAGTGAACGAGCGCAATTCCGGTTCGACGTTCGCCCAATGGCGCCGGGGGCTGGCGCTGGCGCGCGGCCGCTACGTATGGATTGCCGAGAGCGACGACTACGCCGACCCGGAATTTCTGGCCACGCTGGTGCCGCTGCTCGATGCGGATTCGGAGGCTGTGGTGGCCTTTACCGGCTCGCACATGGTCGACGCCGCCGGCGCTCCGATTCCCGGGGCCGACTGGGACTGCTACCGCCCCGGCCAGCCACACGTGGAGCGCTACTCAGGTCCGGAATTCATAAAGAAAAAACTGCTCTGGACGGCCGACCTCTACAACGCCTCGATGGCGATTTTCCGCCGCTCGGCGGCTCCGGAAATCGAAGATGCCCAGACGCGGATGCGATATTGCGGCGACTGGCTGTTCTGGGTGAACCTCGCCCGGCGCGGCGCGGCTGTCGAGGTGCGCGAAAAACTCAACTATTTCCGCCAGCACAACGCCAAGGTATCGCCCGGAGCGTCGAAATCCGGGGTATATTTTATTGAAGGGCTGCCGATTATGGTGCGTGTGGCCGACGCATTGAAGCTTACTCCGGCGCAGCGGGCAATGCTCGCAGGGCGCACCTGGAAGCGTCTCGGTCGCTTTCCGGCGGTGATGGAGAGCCATGGAGCGTCGATTCTGGCCAACCTCGACCGACTCAGCTCCGGGGCGGCGACGCGCCGGCGTCGGCTTATCGCGCTCTACGAGGCCGACAAGTACCTTAATTTCACAGGGCTACAGCACTAATCACCATCTTTCGCCCACAATATGAAGACACGCCTGCTTTTCCTTATCAGTCGGTTTCTCGACGGCGGTATAGATACTATTCTTACGGAGTATCTGCGCAACATTCCGCTCGACCGCTACGACGTGACACTCGCCATCGGTACGGCCATGGGCGATCTGGAGGTGTACCGCTCCCGTCTTCCCGAGGGGGTGCGCGTGGAGTATCTCGTCGACGCTACGGCGCTTACCCATTGGCGCAAAGAAAAAATCAGGCGCCGCATCCCCGCGGCAGCTAAAATCTACGATGAACTGATACTCAATCCGATACGCACAGCCGTGGCACACCGGCGGCTGAAGCGGCTCATCAGTCAAGCGGATGCCGTAATCGACTTCGATGCAACGTTTTACACGATGCTCCGCAGTTGTCGGGTGCCCGTGATTGGGTTCTACCATTTCAGCATCGAGGAGAATCTGCGCCGTAGCCGCCGCCATACGCTCCGCCAGATGCACGGTATGGCTAATTATGTACATATTGCATTGATTTCCAATGTGATGGTGGAAGAGGGTAAGCGACTCTTTCCGGAGCTCGCATCCAGATTTACGCGTATCTACAACGGATACAACTTCGCCGACCTGCGCCGTCGCGGTGAGGCGGAGACGGTAGTGGAGGTGCGAAAGCCCTATTTCGTTGCTGTGGAGCGGCTTGAAGAGAGCCAAAAGGATGTATCGACTCTTTTGCGGGCCTATGCAAAGGCACGCACAGAGGCCGACGGGCCGTTTCCCGGACTGGTGGTTGTCGGCGCCGGACGCGACGAAGCTATGCTGCACCATCTCGCCTCCGAACTTCATATCGAAGATGCCACCGTCTTCACTGGATTCCAGAGCGATGCCGCCCCATATATATCACGTGCCGAAGCACTTGTGCTCGCCTCGAAATACGAGGGTTTCGGGCTGGTGCTCGTCGAGGCCATGGTGCTCGGACGTCCGGTGGTGGCATCCGACTGCCCATCGGGGCCGGCCGAGGTGCTCGACGATGGGCGAGCCGGAATCCTCGTGCCTGTTGGCGACGTCGACGCGCTGGCTTCGGCACTTTCGCAATTGGCGGCTGATCCCGCAATGCGCGAGCGCCTTGCCGCAGCCTCGGCCGAGCGTGCCAAGGCTTTCGATATCCATGAATCTGTAACCCAATTGTTAGAATTATGCCGACCCAGCAGATAAACCAGGGGGCCGCCCGACCGCGGATTTCAGCCGTGATGAACACCTACAACGCTGAGCGCTATCTGGAGGAGGTTCTCCGCTCGCTCCGCGGTTTCGACGAGATTGTGGTGGTCGATATGCACAGTACCGACCGCACGCGCGAGATTGCTGCCGCCCACGGGGCGCGCATCGTGGATTTCGAGCGCTGCGGCATCTGCGAACCTGCGCGCAACGCAGCCATTCAGGCCGCTACGTCGCCCTGGGTACTCATTGTCGATGCCGACGAGGTGGTGCCCGAGCGTCTGCGTGATTATCTTTACGAGTTTGCGGCGAGGGCCGACGCGCCCGCGGCCCTGCGCATTCCGCGGCGCAACAGCTTCATGGGCCGCGAGTTGCATTCGCTTTATCCTGACTACGTAACCCGCTTCGCACGCCGCGATGCAATCGACTGGCCCCCGGTGATTCATGCTCAGCCGGTGGTTTCCGGCGTTGTAGAGTCGATACCGGCCTCGCGTCGCGACCTGGCGTTTATCCATCTGGAGGAGAATACGATAAATTCGCGGATGGAGAAGGCGTCGCGATATGCCGAAAAGGAGGTCGAGCGCCGCGGCAAGCGCCGCTATTCTGCGGCGGCATATGCAGTTAAGCCGCTGGGCCGGTTTGTGAGAAGCTATTTCCTTAAGGGCGGCTGGCGCGACGGCCGGCCGGGGCTGCTGTGGGCGCTCCTGGAGGCGCACTATAAGCTGACGACATTACTACGTCAGCACCCTGACGGACAGTGATAACGGCCCGTCTGTGGCCGGAAATATGTAAGGGTGTTAACAATGGTTCTTTAAAATACAATGCGGCAGAGGTGTAAAAAAGCGGCGCGCCGCCCCGTATGGGGTTTGGCGCGTCGCCGTGATTGATGTGTGTTTATGAAGATTAGTTTCAAGCGGGGGTTGGAGCGGAGTCCGACCGACGCCTCAGGCTTTTAATCCTCGATTTTGCCTTTTTTCTTGGCGAGACGGAGATAGTAGCCGGAGAAGTCGTTCTTCTTACCGCATTTCAGTTTGCTGTAGTTGAGGTCCTGGGCTGCCTTCATTTCCTCAGCCTCTTTTTCTTCGGCGTTGGCGATGAGCTCGTCGGCGCCGGTGGTGTTGAACCATACGCCGCCTTTCTCAACTTTTGCGGAACCTACTTTCTTGTAGGAAATTTTCTGGGTCTTGGGGTCCTGCTGCTGCTCGAGGATTTCATATTCGTCGCCGGGAGTCAGACCTTCTTTCGAGCCGATTTTGGCATAGATGAAGCCGTCGGAGCAGCTCGAGATGGGAACTACCGTACGGAATACCTCGTTCTCTACCTGCAGTTTGGCAAGGGCTTTGTCGATAGCGCGTGCCGTGGCCGACGAAGCGAGCTGGTCGAGAGTCTTGGTCTTGTCTTTCTTCACGCCGGAACGGGCCTTGGTCTGCCCTACGTAGGTGAGGTGGCAGAGGCCGGCGTCGAGGAGGTCCTGAAGAGTGGCGTTCTCATTGTAGAGAACCTTGTCGGAGAGGGCCATGTCGATGTCGTCGTTCCAGTCGAGTTTATAGAGGTTGGTGATGGCCGTTACGGAATACATATCCTTCATCAGGGCGTTGGTGGCAGCTTCTGCGGCTTTCTTGGCGCCGAGGGCTGCAAGGCCACCGAGTGCGCCGAAGTTGGAGCCGGCGGCCGAGGCTGCGCCACCTACCATTTCGGAAATTTCCTTGGCAAGGGCCTTGTTGTTGCGGAAACGGAGGTTGGTGGCAACCACGAAGGTATTGTTGATAAGTTCGAAACCCTGAGCGGAAAGCATGGCTTTGGCGTCGTCGTTTACAGCAGCCTGGGCCAGATCTACAGCGGATGCGTTTTCAAGGCCGCGCTCCATAATCAGACCGGGGTTGAATTTCGGGTTACCCTCGGGGTTGTAGTTATACCATTTGGCAACCATGTTGTCGGCAACCTTGTGCTCTCCGAGGAATTTCTCGACGGCAGCGAAGATATAGTCGTCGACTTTCTCGTAGCGAATCATGGTAGAGGAATTGGCGCCGGTAGTGGCTCCTATGGCAGCACCGAGAAGTGCTTTGCCGGTTGCGCTTCCGCCTTTGCCTTTGGGGCGTGCGGCCTTGGCTTCATCGTCGGTCATGCCGGCGGTAATCTGGTCGAAGTCGAGCACGCGCCATTCGAGGTTGTGGTCGTTGAACTGCTCGGGGATAGCGAGAGTGGGAAACACCGATTTGGGTATTCCGCCCAGGCTTGAAAGTCCGGATTCCTGCAGGGTAGCGGCATAGCCTTCGGCGTCGGTCTCCTGAGCCTCCTGATCAAGGCGGGTGTTCTGCTCGTCGGAGTTCACCAGAATTGTGTAGATGGAGCTACGCATGAATTTGGGGTCGTCGCCCCTCATGGTTGAGGGTACGGCCAGCATTGCTGCGGCTGCGCCTGCAACAATCAGTTTGTTGATTTTCATTGGAGTGTGTTTATGATAAGTGTGATAATGTCGTGTTTACCAGACGATCCAGTTGTTGCGTACCACGGTTTTGGGCTGATTCTGAGCCCATGCCACAGCAACCTGCTTGGCGGCGTCGATGCGCTGCTTCTCGAGAGCAACCTGATTGCGGTATTTTTCCTTGGTCTCGAAGTCGTAGTTCTGCTTCACTACCGAACCCATCTTCTGGCCGAGGGCTTTTGCCTGGGCGTAGCATGCGGCTGAGGGGTCGATCTGTGCCAGGTAGCTGTAGGCGGCTGCCGCACCGGCGTCGGTGGGATCGGCCGCCCATTCGCCTTCGGCCTGGGCAAGAAGCATGGCTCCGTCGTAGTTAACCTTGTCGGTATAGATGCTGTTGGCGAGCTGGGCTGCCTGGTTGTAGCCTGTGCAGCATTCGGGCACGGCGGTGGCCCAGTAGAGGGCTTCGTCGTAGTTGCGGGCTTTCAGGGCAGTCTTGGCCTTGGTGAGGTAAGTGGGATAGTTGTTGTTGAAGTAGTCGATGATTTTGGCCTTTCCTTTTTCCACGAAGTTGATGAATTCGGGATTCTTGGCGTTCAGGCTGGAAAGCGCCTTGGTGAGGGCCTGCTCCTCCGAGCCGCCCACACCTTTGAGCGGAAATGTGGCTGTGGCGAATACTTTCTGGTTGGAGCCGTCGCAGATGGCGAGCTGGAGGTCGGTCTTCATAAGAACGCGGCCGCTCAGTCCGGGTGCAGCCTCGCCGTAGGCTGTGTCGAAACGACCTGCGAGGAAGAACTGGCAGTCGTAGTCGCCGGCGGCAACCCCTGCGTGAGAGAGCACCATCTTGAGTTTTGCTTCAAGTTTGCGGGCCACGGAAGCGGGCACTTTGTCGCCTTCGGAGATGGGGGCGATACCCATGCCGATTTCGCACTCGGCGGCTCCGGCCTGCAGCCCGGTGGCTGCGAGCACGGTTGCGAGAGCTATATGCTTAAGCGATAGTTTCATAGGAAATGACTTTTAGGGTGAAACGTTTGAAACGCTGAGCAGCGGATTATTTTTCGCCGATGTAGAGGCGGCCGAGGCCCAGGGCCGGAGATGAGTTCTCGGCCGGGAGTCCGAGGCCGGCAAGTTTCTGCTGAAGGCCACGGGCCCAAGCCTTGGCGTCCATGGGGCGTCCGTTGGTATCTTTCATGGGGATACGCACCTGGTTGAAACGCAGGCGTGTACGTCCGGAGCTGCGCTGGTTGAACTGGTGGTTGACCGTATTGTCGCTAACCCATTCGTAGATAATCTGGCTGAGTTCCTGACCGCCGAATTCGGTGTTCATCGTAGTGCCGGCGCCGTTGTCGAGGATGCGGACGTCAAGACGGATTTCGCGGCCATTGGCCTGGAGATCGTCGAAATGCTGCTGGAGGAGTGCGCAGAAGGAGTCGAAGTTATTCTTTACAGCCTGCTTGAGAGCTACGGTGAGAGGCACCGTGCGGCGAACTTCGCCGGTCTGGGCGGCGATTGCGCTTACAGCTTTCGAGGAATAGGTGTCGATAGCCTTGATGTTGAAGTCGGCCGAGTAGAGTGAGCCGGCGTTGTTACCGGACCATTCCACTTCCACAGTGATGTCGGGCTTGGCGCGGTTCACGAGTTCATCGAAGGCGTTTGAGCCTGCGCTCGCACCGGATTCGGCACCTTCAAAAGCCTCGTCCATAGCATCGTCCATATCGTCTTCCTCGCTCTGGGCTGTGGCGTCCACCATAGGAAAGCCGCGCTCGGCGAAAAGCTGCTGGAAAGCGGTGTTGACCGAGCGGAACTCCTTGTCGCCGATGGCCTTTTCATAGTCGGGATATTCCTTGTCTTTTACGGTTTTGGTATAGCCGTGTTCGATGCACCAGTTTTTTTCGGGGAGCACCATAATCGAGGGAGGAGCGGCCAGCGCCATCTGAGCGGATACTACGACGGCTGCGCCAAGAAGGGATTTAAGAAGATTCATTGCTTTTGAATGTGAGAAATAAGAGATTGGTGTCTAATCTAATGGGATTTGTGGAGAGGTCGGGCGTCAGTTGCGGGTGCCGGGTTTGAGCACGCCGTCTTTTTCGAGCTGGCGACGGAGACCTTCGCGGTCTACGGTGACGATTACGCCCCAGTTGTTGATCGATGTGCCTTTGGCTTCGAGGCGCGAGGCTTGGTTGCCGGTCTCCTCGCGCACGAATTTCTTGTATTCGCCGCCGTCGGAGAAGAAGGGGTTGAAGTATTCGGCATAGCGCTCGCGGGCGTTGACCTCGAGCACGAGCGGGGTTGTGTTGCAGGGACCATTGTCCTTGATGCCCTTGAAGAGCACATCGGCCACGGCGTTTTTCTTGGCCTGCTCGATGGCGTCGGCCTTGCTGACGCCCTTGCCCCATGCGCGGAGGGTCTGGGAGCCGTCCTGCTCGGTGCCGAGGCAGCGTGTCTCGAAGTTGGCATATGCTGCCGACGATGCTATCTGGGTGGTATGCTTGGAGCAGCTGCTCAGACCGGCTGCCACAATGGCCACTACGGCCACTGCAAGCGATAAAGCGGTTGACTTTTTCATGCTGTTGTCGTTTTGATGTTAGAATTCATAGCCCAGACGCAGGCATACGAAACTGGTGTACTTGCCTTTCTTGAGGTCGACTACATTGCCCGTGGTCTGCTCGATATGGAAGTCGGGAGCGGAGATGCGCTGGCCCATGTAGCTCAGGCCGAGGGTAAAGGCCTGGCGGGGTTCGCCGATGCGTACGCCGATGGTGGGACGGAAGAATACGCCGTCGCCTATCGATGCGCCGGCTTCGATGCCCCAGTAGGGCACGGTGGTGCGGTAGAGGCTCGGCATGAAGTTGCCGCGCACGGTGGCGAAGATGGGCATGCCCCATTTCACATCGCTGGAGCGCAGGCATCCCTGGTCGATGTAGTAGCGGGCGCCGGTGCCTACGCCGACCTTAAGATACTGGCTGAAGCGGTAGCCTACGGTGAAGTCGACTTCGGCCAGACCCATGTTGTGGCCGTGGAAATGGCAGGAGTAACCGCCGAGAGCTTCGGCTGCAAACCATACGCCACGCTCGAAGGTGGTGTAGTTCTGCTGGTTGGGGTCGTAGCCTTTCGATGGGATGCGCTTTATCTGGTTTTCCTGGGCCGAAGCTCCAAGAGCCATTAAAGCTGCTATGGCTATGGTCAGAAATTTTTTCATAGTCGGGAGGGGTTTTTAGGTGTGTTTCCGGTTGCGGTAGCGGTTACGTACGTATTACCAGCCTGTTTTCAGCGATTTGGTTATGCCGTCGCGCTCAAGCTTCTTGCGGAGTTCGCTTACGTTGACCGATACCATCTGGCTTACATAGTATACTTTGCCGTTTTTCGATACTTTCCGGGTGTCGGGAAGGATGTCGACGTATTTGATGGCTTCGCCGCTGCCGAAGAAGTCGGCGAAATAGTCGGCGTTCATGGTCTCGCGGTCGGCGCTGCCGGCGATTGGCGGATGGTTGGACGAGGCGTCGTAGGCCGAAGTGTTGGATTTGTCGGTCCATCCTTTGAAGAGCACGCCGCGCACAGCGCATCGGCGGATGTCGTCGTCGGTCACCTTGTTGGCTTTCTTGGCCGAGCAGGTGGCGGTGATGGTGGGTCGGCCGCCGTTGCCCACACCTTCGCCGGTGATGGATACGTCGACAACTTCGGGATCCTTTGCTCCGGCAACCATGCAAACGAGCACGAATGCCAGCATCATCATGATTTTTTTCATACGAAAAAGTGTTTTATGGTTTTTATTTAGATTCGGGGTTGAAGATTCCGGATGTGATATTTTTTTAGATTAGTTGGGTGGATGGATAATGAAAAAAGTAGTCTACAAAGCCAACAGGGAGCCCTCCGGGGCTGCCGGGAGGGGGTGCAAACAGTATTTCATAAAATTGCGGACTGCATACGGTCGATATTTCGTTAGCATTAAGCTGAAAGCGAAAGCACAATAAATGCATAATTTTATTGCATCACGCAAAATTAATGAAAAAAAGTTCAAATTACCCCCCCGTTTTGTTAAAGAATGCAAACAAGGGTGTATATATCTACAATTCAGATTTTTAGAATTGTCGGCACATATAAGATCGCATAAATATGTAAGGGCTTTATCGACTTTAAGGACTTTAAAGACCTTAGGGACTTTAGAGACTTTAAAGACTTTAAAGACTTTAAGGACCTTAAAGACCCTAAGCCTATTAAAATCTTTCATGCCGCTAAGGGTTTTGGTTCCTGAAAGGTGCTCCAATACTTCGGTGGAGCTGCGGAATTATTGTCGGGAGGGGTTGGGTGTGGCGGTGGAGTCGGCGGGGGCGGTGGATTTCTTTTTGCGGCGGAGGAAGTTGAAGAATGAGGAGAAGGAGTCGAAGTCGCGCTTGAGCACTACGCCCACGCCCTGGGTGGTCTTGGCGGTGCGGAGGTAATAGTTCTGGTCGTTGTAGCGGTTGTAGGCCTTCAGGCGCCAGCGGCCTTCGCGGTCGAGGAGGTATTCGAGGTCGAAGTCGCCTATAAACTGGTTGGTGTTGAGCGAGTTGTCGCGGTAGCCGAAGTTCCCGTTGAAGAGCAGCCGGTTGTTGAGCAGGCGCGAGGAGAGGGCCACATCGACCTCCACGTCGCTGAAGTCGCCTCGGTCGCTGCGGAAGGTAGGGGCGATGTTCCAGTTGTCGGAAATCTGGCCGAGCAGGTTGCTGAGCTGCGAGGAGATTGTCGACGAGGCCACCGATACAAGCTCGTTGCCCTTGGTGGTAGAGGTCATGTATTCGGGTGTATAGAAGCGGTTGAGGGCGAGCAGGTAGATTATCTGGCGGTTCATCATGTCGTCGGTCGATACGATGGAGCGCACCTTGCGGTATACGTCGGATGTGAGGGTGGGAAACTCGAGGTCGAAGGCGATTTCAGGCTGGCGTATGTCGCCCGTCACCTTCATCAGGGCGTGCACGGGCACGTTCGTGCGGTTCAGGTCCTGGTCCTGCAGGAACGATTCGTCGAGGTCGGAAAGGTTGGCGTTGAGGGCGTAGACGGCCTGGATGTTGAGCTGGGCGGCGTAGGGGTCGCCGTTGAACACTATTTCCGAGCCGGGCTTGATAGTGAAGTCCTTGATTATAACGTCCTGCAGGGTGAAATTATAGTAGCCGCGGTCGAGGGTATAGGTGCCGTACATGCGCAGGTCGTTGTTGGCCGACCCGTAGTCGAGACGCAGGTGGCCGCTGCCCCAGGCGCGGATACGGTCGCCCCCCACGGGGTCCATCACCAGCACGAGAGCCGCCTGGGGCGTTACGCGCATCTGCAGCGAGATGTTGTAGTCGCTGGGGAGGTCGGGGGCGTGGTCGCGGACCATTGCGCGCAGGCGCTCCACGAGGTCCATCGATGTGTCGCGCTCGAGCTTCACTGTGTCGGTCAGCTCGGCCGAGAGCGTGTTTTTGTCGCGGAAGGTGAGGAAGGAGTATTCGTCGGCCACCTCCTGGTCGGAGAGCACGAAGGTGAAGGTGGATTTCGGCGCCGTGGCCATGTCGACATTTATGTCGATGCGGCCCGGAGCGCCCTTGACGGCCGCACCTCCGTCGCCGTAGATTTTACCGTGCCAGATGGGATTGTCTTTGGCCGTCTCGTTGTAGGCCAGGAAGTTGCGGGCGTTGGAAATGGAGAACTCAAACCACGGCTCCTTGAAGAATTTATGGCGTACCCAGCCGTTGAGGTCGGCCGTGTGGCCTTCGGCGTCGCGGATTGTGATTCCGTTGAGGTCAATCAGGCCCGGACGGAAGTGAACCGAGTCGGTGGCCGTATAATATGTATTGGTGAAGTTGATTTTCAGACGGAGGTCGTCGGCGAATACATCGCCCTCCAGGTCGATGTACTTGAAGTTACCCCACAGACGGCACTCGCCCGAGGCGTGGCCGCTGATGTCGCTGGCGAATGCTTCCATGTAGGGCTGCATGAAGGCCACATTGGTGTGGTCGACCTTGAATCGGATGTCGAGCGAGTCGTTGAGCGGGAAGATGGCGCCGTCGACGAAGGCCTTGCGGCGGTCCGGCTGGTCGATTACGGCGTCGAGGGTAATGGCGCGCGACTCGCGCTCCCAGTGGCTGCGCACCAGGGCGTTGCCGAGCACCACCTTGTTGTAGCTGATGCCGCTCACGCTCAGACCGGGTGTCTCCAGTATGGGTTCGGAGGTGAACAGGCGCGAGGCGTAGAATGTGCCGGTGGCGTCGCCTCCGAGCTTCACCTTGTCGATGCCGAGGCTCTCGAAAAGATAGTCGAGGTTGAAGTTGCGCAAATCGAGCGTGAGCAGCGACGCGGCGTCGTCGCCGACGGTGCCGTTGATGCGCACGAACTGGTTGGCGCGGTGCACGTTGATACCGTCGACCGCGATGTCCTTCGGTCCGCGCAACGATACTTTCGCCGGAGCCACGCGCCATGTGGAGTCGTTGAACGTAAGGCTGCCTGGGAGTATGTTGATTTCCGTGCGGAGCGGCGAGTCGGCGGCGTCCTCACGCCAGAAGTTGGTGAGGGCCGACAGGTGGCCGTTGTAGGCTTTCTCGCGGGCTATCTTCCAGGCTACGTCGGTGTTTAGGCGGTCGCGTTCGGCGTTGGCCGAGAGGGCCAGATGCAGGGGGCCGTTCTGTGTGGGCGCCGTGGTGGTGAAGTCGAAGCTGCCGTTGGCGTCGGCTCCGCTCAGCAGCGCCGACACGCGGGTGTTCTCTATCAGTTTGTTGCCCTGGCGGAGGTAGGGCGCGTCGATGGCCAGAGCCATGTCGGAGGTCGATTCGTTCATCTCTCCGGTAATCTCCACAGGATAAATCACGCTGACGGGAAGCCGGAAGAACTCGGCGGCGCGCTCGGTTTCGCCGACTCGGAAGCGGAATGTGAAATCGTTGGGGGTGTCGGCGGCCGCAAGCTGCCGGGCGGGTGTCGCGACCACCGAGGGGAGTACGCGCGAGGCTATCGCACTGGCGGCGCGGGCTATGTGGCGGAAATCGTAGCTTCCCTGGATTGTGCCGTTGATGAAGTCGCTTTCAAGGCGGAGCTGCCCCTCGTCTGATTTCAGGCCGAGATGGCCGAGGGTGAAGACCTCCGAGGGGGAGCGACGGATGGAGAAGTCGCGGATGTCGATGTGTCCCAGCATATTGTGGAGCTGCGGGCCTTCCAGATCTACGTCGAAGTCGGCGGCCAGCTCCACGCCCGGATATTTTTCGGTAAGGTTGAGCTGGTTGGGAACGAACCGGCCGACCGAGCCGTTGAGACGTACAACTTTCGAGTCGCGGGCAAGCGACCACGCTCCCTCCAGGTTGAAGCTGAGGGCGTCGCCGTCGGTCTCGGCCGAGAAAGTGAGCATGTCGCCGTCGAGAGTGGCGTCGGCGAGAATCTCGCGGTAGGCGATATGGCGGAAATCGAAGCGGTCGATGTTGATTTCGGCGTGTCCCCGGCGGTTGCGGCCGTCGGCAGCATAGGTGAGTGCCACCGATCCGTCGGCATCCCCCAGCTCGGGATTGTCGAGAAGCTGCCCCACACGGAAGGCTCCGATGGTGGCCAGTTCGCCCTCTACCGAGAAGCTGCGGATGGACCGGAAGGCGCCCTCGGCGAATAGTTCGGTCTGACCCTGGGCGCAGGTAGTGGAGAGCGTCACGTCGAAATCGCGGGCTATGAGGTTGGCGGTCGCAGTCACGTCGATGGCGCCCATGCGCGTGGCCATGTACTTCAGCTTCGGAGAGAGAGAGGTGAAACATGCCGCTATGCGGGCCGCCTCAGTTCCGGTGGTATGCAGCTCGAAATTATGGATGTTGGCTGTGGCGCGGTCGAGGTCGGCCGGATGGCGGCCGCTCCCCTCGATGCGCAGCCTCGTTGTGCGCGAGTCGGCAAGGTCGATGTCGATGTCCGCTCCCTCCAGGTTGCCGTCGATGCTAAGCCGGTTGATGTCGACGCGGTCGGGCAGGCTGCCCAGGGCAGGGATGAAAGCTGCGAAGTCGGCCGGGGATATGTAGCTCCCGGGAGCAACGTTGAGCCTCACCGTATGTTTGCGCAGGGCCGGGAGCACGTCGGCGAGGCGCTCGGTGGGAAGCGCGATGTCGTCGATGCGCAGCGATGAGTGGGGAAGCGTCAGGGCGAGATTGTCCACCGAAATCATCGAATCGGCGAGCGCTGCATTGGCCGTAAGCGACTCCAAGCGGAACCCGGAGGGGCCGGTAAAGCCCATGCGCTTTATGGAAAAAGCGAAGTCGCCGCGGCGCAGACGCGGTGCGTTGATGTCGGCGCGCAGATTTGAAATCTCTATGTGCGAGGGGCTGAAGGCTTCCGTGGCTGCCTCCGAAAGCACGTCGTAGCTCAGCCGCGACGAGCGTATCATTATCGTGTTGATTTTGAAATCGAATGCCGTAGGGGGCTTGGTGTGGTCCTTCGGACTGAGCGCGTCGATTATGGGCTGGATGTTGAGCGGCGCGCCTGGCGACGCGCGGTGAATGCGGGCGTCCATGCCGATGAGCTCCACATGGGTGATTGTGAGAGGGTCGTCGGAGATGAGGCTCCCGATTCGGATGCCCGCGCCGAGACGCCGCGCGGTGAGTATGGTGTCGGTGCCGGTCCGGTCGGAGATTACTACCTCGCGCAGCACGGCGCGATTGAAGGGCACAATTCCAAGTGATCCGATTTCTACCTTGGCGTTCAACGCTTTGGATAGCTCTCGCTCGGCAATGCGGGCAATGCGGCGCTGCACCGGCGTGACCGAAAGGGCCACGTAGGTCACGGCGGGGACCACCACTGCGAGTGCAAGCAGGGCCACCGCTATAAGCCGGACAATGCGGTAGAGCATTTTCACATTGCGAAGTTAATTAAAAAAATTTGCTATATGGTAAGTATTCGCTAACTTTGTTAGCCGATGCCAACCAAGATGAAATCACTGCGACATATCGTTATGGCCGTTCTCATGGCCATTGTAGTCCTTCCGGCTGCTGCCGAAGGGGTGCGTGGCGAGAAAACCCTCAGCCTCGAGACCGGCTATGCCGACTACAACCACTCGGCCCTGGCCGGTGTGGAATTCACCTATCGCTTCGGCACCCGCTTCCGGCTCGCTCCGAGCGTCGACTACGTGTTCCGTCACAACGGGCTCGACGCCCTCACCATCAATCTCAACGCCCATATTCCCTTTGCAGTGGCCGAAAAGGTTGAGCTTTACCCTCTCGCCGGATTCTGCTTCGCCGGATGGACGGCTCGCAGCGAAGTCGATAATTCCGACGTATCCACCCGCGTAAGCCGCTTCGGCTTCAACGTGGGCGCCGGCATCGGCTTCCGCCTCGGCAGCCGCCTGCGCCTCGGCCTCCAGGCCGACTACGTGCTTATCAAGGACTTCAACGGCGTCGACGTAATGGCTAAGATAGGCTACGCCTTCTAAGCCAGCCGCTACGGCCGCACCACGACATAAAAACTAACATTATTCATTTAATCTGTTATGCTGAACAACAAAGTACAGGACGCAATAAACGCCCAGATCAACGCCGAATTCTGGTCGGCCTACCTCTATCTCTCCATGTCGATGCACTTCGCCAACGAAGGCTACGACGGAATCGCCAACTGGTTTGCAATCCAGTTCAAGGAAGAGCAGGACCACGCCACCATCTTCATGAACTACGTCAACTCGCGCGACGGCAAGGTTCTCCTCGCCCCCATCGCCGCAGTCGACACCGAATGGGCTTCCCCCCTGGCAGCCTTCGAGGCTACACTCGCTCACGAGAAGAAAGTGACCGCCCTGATCAACGACCTCTACGCTGTTGCAGTCGAGGAGAAGGACTACGCCACCCAGAACATGCTCAAATGGTTCATCGACGAGCAGGTTGAGGAAGAGCAGAACGCCCGCGGCTACATCGACGCTCTCAAGAAAATCGGCGACAACGGCTACGGCCTCTACATGTTTGACAAGGAGCTTGCAGCCCGCGTCTACTCCACCCCCTCGCCCCTTGCCAACGCCGAATAATCACCGGGACAGTAACAAGCGAATACATAAAAGTGTCCGGACAGGCCAAGCGCCTGCTCCGGGCGCTTTTTTAATCTCCCATTCCACCAGAATATGGCTAATCCGTAAATAATTCTGACAAGGTTAAGATATGGTTCTGCTGTTTGTACTGCTTGCTTGCGTCGCGCTATATGGTGTGAAAGTCTCCAGCCATCATGAAGATTATATCTCCAAGCCGGTGACTGATTCAATCAAGGGAATTTTCGCCATTATCATCATATACTCCCATGGAAGAGGGTATCTGCCTTCACTGGAAAGCCTTACGTCGCCGTTCGATATAATGTTCTATAAGGCCATCCAGGCCATCGGGCAGCTTATGGTCGTGATGTTCCTCTTCTATTCCGGCTACGGCATAATGGAGTCATACCGTAAGAAACCCGGATATCTGCGTGGATTTGCCAAGCACAGGATTCTGAAGACACTCGTAATTTTCGATGTCGCCGTAATCCTGTATATTGCGCTCGGACTGCTGCTCGGCAAGACATTCTCAATCCCCGAATATATCCTCTCTTTCGTAGGATGGGAGTCAATCGACAATTCCAACTGGTTCGTATTCGACATAATCGCGCTGTATCTTCTGGTTTATCTTGCCCTTGCAGCGCGCAGCAGGTGGAACCTGTCGCCATGGGTGTTCTATATTGTTGTATTCATGATGTGTGGCGCATTCATTGTATTTGTTGCCGCCACAAAGAAGGAAAGCTATTGGTATGATACGGTTCTCGCTTTCCCTGCGGGACTTGTATACTCCGAATTTAAGGAGAAAATAGAACGTGCATTCAGGAATTACTACTGGCCGTCGCTTGGAGCACTGATTGTGGCGTTCAGCCTGATGTATGGCAGCCGCGGATACCTTACGATGATTCTTACATGTGTGGTGTTCGCGCTGATACTTGTTCTGGTAACGATGAAGATGAAACTGAATAACCGTGCCCTCCGTTGGCTGGGAATCAACTGCTTCGGGATATATATCCTCCAGCGTATCCCTATGGCCCTCTTCTCAGAGCTTGGCATGACGGCCCATTGGGCGGTATTTTATGTAGCGGTGGTTACTGCGACGCTGGTGCTTGCAGCCGGATTCACCAAAGCCACTGGGGTCGTCTGCAAAAAACTTGGGTTGTAGGAAATTGCTGCCTGCGCACAAGAACGATTATCGTATTTTGTTTTTTTAGCGGCGGAATATGTTGTTGAGGCGGTCGAACGCTTCAGGATTCTTTTTCAGCAGGTAAAAGCGCAGCATCTGCTTGGCGTTCAGGTTGTCGGTTTTGCAGGGCTTGCGGCTCATGCAAAGTCCGGAATATAACGAAAGAAGATGCATTTTGGCATCGGTAGAGAGTTGAGGCGAACGGGAGATGCGTTTGGCCTGACGTACAATCTCTTTCAGCGGGGTGGATTCATCGCCGCGCCGAAGCAACGGTGCCACCATCGGATAATCGGCGGCCGCCAGAAGGTCGGGCCTGACGATGTCGCCGAATTCGGTATCATATTTCTCGTGATGTTTGTTGAAAATATATGCGCGGTTGGCGGCCAGCGTCGCGCCACGCATTGAATCGACAATCATCGACTGCTGTTTCTGGCGGTAAAAAAAGAGTATATCGGGGCCGGTCCAGACTGCATCGGGGCCTTTCCCTGCCAGCAGACGTATCCAGAATTCCCAGTCCTCGAATCCTTTTCGCATCCGCTCGTCGTAACCGCCTATGGCGTCGAAGTCCGCACGGCGCATTGCGGCAGTGGCATATAGAGGGTTGTTTATAAGGAGTTGCGCGTAATTCTCATATACCACAGGCCAGATTTGCTGATGTATTCCGAAACATTGCATCTGCGGTGCCGCGACCTTTATGCGGCTGTCGGATTGCAGTGCTTTTACACAATCCTCAATATATTCCGGGGCGATTTTGTCGTCGCCGTCGAGAAATACGAGGTATTCTCCGGCGGAATGGGCGGCTCCCGTATTGCGGGCGCCCGAAAGTCCGTGGTTCTCTGTGTGGAGGAATTTGATGCGCGGATCGCCCCCGGTGTAACGTGCTGCGATTTCGGCGACGTTGTCGGGCGAGCCGTCGTCAACGATTACGGCCTCCCAGTTCGTATATGTCTGGGCCAGTAGCGAATCGAGAGCGTCGGGCAGATATTGCGCCTGATTGTAGGCCGGAATGATTACGGAGACTGTAGGAGAGGTTGTGATACTGGTCATGATATTGACGGGAATATCCTTACGATGTTTTTGCGGAAAACTTCCGGACTGAAATATTCGCTATAAATTGAATGCGAGCGTTTCCCGATTTCAGGTAGACGCATACGGCTGTCGATAAGGGCCTTGATTCCATCTGCAAGCGATTGTGCATCGCCGCCCTTGACGAGGAATCCGTTCTCGCCGTTGCGTATGAAAGCCGCTGTGCCTGTATGGTCTGAGACAATCACAGGTTTGCATAGCTGGAAGGCCTCGGTGCATACAATGGGCATAGGGTCGTCGAGCGACGGGCAAAGAAGCGCGTCGGAATCGGCCAGCATCTGCATCAGCCGATTGTGGGGGAGTGCTCCGTGAAATGCGATGACATCACTTTGCTTTTTCAGCTCTCTGGCAAGAGAATTATTGATTACAGGTCCGGCAATGTGGATTGTAATGCTGTTTTTTATGGAGTTGTCGAGCCGTTGAAGTGCCTCAAGAAGCATATGATGCCCCTTGCGCTCGTCGATGGCACCCGCCATAAGAATATGGAGCTTTCCGGCATCGGACGTAGGGTCGTCAGCCCGGAATTCGGTTGGGTCTATGCCGTAGAGCAGCGTGGAGAGTCTCTCCGGGTGTTGCATCCTTTTGGCTGCATGGCTTCCGGCCCATTCGCCTACCACGTAAACTTCGTCGTAAGGCTTCAGAAACGAGTCAAGGTTGTCGATGCCGAGGATTTCGTAGGTGCGTTCGGCTTCGTGAATCCATGCTATCAGGCGACATCCGGAAAGGTGAAGCCACCGGCATTGTTTTATGGCGTCGAGTGTGTTGACGAGTATCGTACCGAAGGAGTTGAAAAAAGCTTCCATCCGCTTGTCCCGGCGGTTGAAGGCTAATCCGCTCAGCCATGCGTGGCGGTCGGCTACAACGGTTATCCCGGCCTTTTGGGCCTCCTCGGTCAGCGGCCCGTTTTTCAAGGCGAATATTACGGGGTTGTAACCGATGGCCTTCAGTTCGACAGCAAGCGTCAGCAGAGCGCGCGGAGCGCCCGTAAGAGACATCTCATGCGATACGAGAAGCACATCCTTCGGATTACCTTGGGCGTGAGTCGACAGAATGTCGCCGTTTACAGTGGGTTCCGGAGCATTTTTGAATCTGCCGGGATGAAGACTGCGGTAGAGCAGATGTTTTGCCTTCAGTTTCAGACAGAGACTGTCGTGGGGATATTCATTACGGAATTCATCGAGCAGGGCGGACGCTACGGCAGACGGCACCGACGGGTCGTGGAAACTACGGCGCACTATATCGTACGCCTCTCTGGGGGATGTATGTTGTTGCTCGCGGTTGGTCGGCATGACGGCGGTGGGATATTTTGAGAGTGAAGCCGGACTTACCGGTGTCTGTTCAGCCAGCGGCTGAGAAGTGCGTTTCCTATGAGGCGCCCGAAGGTAAAATACCGGAGGATTTTGCGCTGGTGGCGGTTGAGCGAGTGCGCAAGTCGCGGAAACCTCGTTGTGTCTTTGCGTACATACAGAAGGGCTTCTGCCAGACCCTCAGCCCTCCGCCATTCAAGGCGCTGGAAGGTAGTCACCTTGTGGTAGAATGCCATCGGTTCGGCCAGGGCATCAGCATATGGTGAAGCCGTTATATATTTCTCAATCAGCCTGATGTGGTTGAGGTAACTTTGGAATTTCCTGTCGTCGGGCGTTTCAGAAACTGTACTCGGCACTCTCTGAGTATAAACGAAGGCGGGGTGCGGATAAGATGCCACTTTTCGCGCTGCGAGGAGTAACTGGGTTTTCCAGATGGCATCTTCGCCGAGGAGCATCCCTTCGGAGGTGCATGTCAAGCCTTTAAGAAGACTTCTGCGCAGAAGCACCGAGAGCGTCCAGTGGCCGCGGTCGCTGAGTATCGCCCCCAGTTGCCCGACGCCGCTCGTCGTAGGGTGGGCAGGCCGCGAGGAGGTTTCCATCCCGTCGGTGTACCGGACGGTGAATTCCGGTTCGACCATATCTATGTCGGTATCAGCCTTGGCGACAGCAAGCATTCCTGCAAGTGCTCCGGGCAACATTATGTCGTCGGAATCATGGAAGTACAGCCATTCGCTTTCCGAAGCCCCGACGCCGGACATGCGGGCCGCAGAAGGGCCTCCATTGGCTTGCGATATGATTTTCACCCGGCTGTCGTGTCCGAATTTTTCGCGGAGGAGTTCGAGCGAATTGTCTGTGCTGCCGTCGTTTACAGCGATGATTTCAAAATCGGCTCCTTTCTGCGCGAGCACGGACTCCAACGACTCCGCCAAAGTTTCGGCAGAATTGTAGACGGGCACGATAACGCTTATTGTGGGCATAGAAAGTAGATTTTGGCGCGGTAATATGGCCGGAAGAGGGTAAGGAATTTTTGAGGGCTCTTTATCAGTCGAAAAGGTTGAGGAAAAGTTGGGCACACCAGAGCTGCCATTTCTGATTGCCGGTGAGTTTCGCCATGGGGATGTCGCGGCGGAATTCCGGGCGCTTCGGGCCTTCCCAGTTCTCAAAAATTTTGTCGACCGGGCGGGGCATGGGAATCTTGAAGGGGATTTCCAGCTCGGGATATTTTATGGCGTAGAGACCGCGGACGAGGTATTTCGGCTCGCCGTTGCGCACGCGGTTCATATCCAGCGGTTCCGCCATCACCAGGCGCGCATAGGGGTCGTAGTAGGGTAGACGGGCCACGCCGAACGCGTTGAGGTAGGAGCCCGACGATTCGATGGAGAATACCTCGTCCATGAAACGCATGTAGTCGATTCCGGTCTGGCCTGTGCGGTATTTCTCGAAGAGTTCATACTGCGATACGGGGTGTGTGAGTACGAGTTCAGGTTCGAGGAAAGTGTAGCGCTTTACAAACCCTTCGTAGTCCCACTTCGGGGTGATGAGCTTGTCCATGCCGCCGAAAATCAGGTCGGCGCTCTCGCCCACAATCATCATCTCCACACCGTCTTTCTTCGCTTCGATGGCTGCCTTGTAAATCTGTGGCTCGATGGAGTGGACCGGCGCCTCTTTGGCGGCCATCACGATGGGTGTATAATTCTTGTAGTCGTCGAATGTGATCTCGATAAGATGGTGAACGAGGCCGAATTTCTCGCAGTAGTATTTCGCGCGCTTCACGTCGTCGTCGAATACGCCTGTAGCAGAGGTGAATGTGTAGGCGTGGCTCCCCGGCTTCAGGTATGATGCGAGGTTGGCCGAGTCCATGCCGCCCGACAGGAGGATGCCGATGTTGTCGTACTTCGAATAGAGCGTGTCGAACTGGCGTCCTATCTCGCGGTCGATGTCTTCCGACGTTTTCACCGCAATCTGGTCGTTCTTGGCCACGGGGGTGAAGTTTCTGTGGTGGAATCCTTTGAAGAAGTCCACGCCGTCTTTCCAGAGATAGCGCAGGGCGATATATGAGCTGAGGCAGAAATCTTTATTTTCCATGATTGTTCGTATTGATGTGCTCGGGTGTTATGGCAGTGGCGGGATTGTCGCGTACCTGAGCCAGAGCGTTGTTTATCAAGGTTGAGGAAATCCCCTTGGTATAGGGGAAATAGATTATTTTTATGCCGGCGGCCTGGAATTCCTTCTCGTAGGCCTGCCATTTTTCGGTGGCATACCAGTCGTCGCCTACGAAAAGATACGATGCGCCGAGCTTCTTGCACATGGTCAGTTTGTCCATGTCGTTTTGCGGCACCACCGCGTCGACGAATTTTATGTTCCTCACGATTTCAGCTCGGTCGGCGAAGGGAATCATCGCGTGCTTCCCTTTGTAGGTCACGAGGTCGTCGGTCGTTACGCCGACAATCAGTTTGTCGCACAGCCCTTTGGCGTTTTTCAGGAGGTTGAGGTGCCCGATATGGAACAGGTCGAAGACTCCGGCGGTGTATCCTATAGTCATAGTGAAATGGTGCTTTATCGTATTTATTGTGTGTCGGTATCGCGGGGCGCCCATCCAAAGGAAGCGAGTATGTCTTTATAAACAGCTTCGGAGGCGTTCTGGCTGCCGTTGCCGACCTTAAAGGTCTCGGAATCCATGAGCGATTCCCTTCGGCTGGAAAGGATGTCGCTGCCGCCGATTACCACTTCTGTGATGAACGCTTCGATTTCATCGGGGTTCGTTGCGAAATAATGGGCGTCGATGCATTCCCGGCCGAGGCGGTTGAGAGGTGCGATGGTGCTCTCCCTGTCGCGTGCGGTGAATAGTACCGGCTTGTCGACATAAAGGTATTCGCAGGCAAACGAGCCGCAGTTGTGTATCATGGCGTCGGAGGTCTTGAACAGGTCGGTGTATTCTCCGGTTTCAAGTTGCGTGTTGGGCATCTCGGCCCATTGGCGGTAAAACTCACGAGTGCGCTCGATGCCCCAGTCGGGATGTTTGCACAGTTCGGTAAAGAGCGAGGGATGAGGTTTGAAAGCAAACTGAACCGAACCGGTATATTTCTCCGCCAGACGTAGCATGGTCTCGCCCACCCACAATACATCCGGCCGGTTGAAAATATCATTGGCGAAAATCTGGAAATGCGGTGCCCAGATTATTCTTTTCCTACGTTTGCCGTCAGATATTTTCTTCCATGGGTCTGATTTGCAGAGACATGTAAGTTCGGCTCTGCGGAAGTCTCCCGTGACCACAACGTTGCGGCCGAGGTTGTTGCATACGCGCTCCGCGAGTTCGGCATATACGGGATACTGCACGTAGTGCTTCCATGCGTAGTTCACCAGCCCGTTGTTAAGCAACTCCGGAGTGTCGACGGGGGTCAGCCCGTAGGGCACGTAAACAAGCAGGCAGTCAAGATTATGCCTCCATTCCATGGAGTTGTCGTAGCATCCGTCGTACGGCTGGGGGTAGAATATGATGTCGGGCTTGAATTCAGCCTTCAGGCGGTCGAAATCCGATGGCTCCTCGATACATCCGAAGTCGAACTGCTCCGATTTGAAATGGTCGGTGAGCGCGTTACGGCACTTTTCGTACTCCTCGCCGCGGTATTTCGCGAACGGGCGTATGCAGATGCCTACGTTCATACGGCTGTCGCGTTTCATAAGCCGGTACAGCTCGTCGAAACGCCACATAGGCAGCGATGAGGCTATGAACAGCACATTTACCTGCCCCTTTCGCCTGATGCGCCTTACGATTTGCCGGTATCGCCTGTTCTGGCGCGGAATATGATGCTCGAACACATATTTGAGGCGTCGCTGCCTGTTCTCGTCGAGGAGCGGCAGTAGGCGTTTCAATATGCTGTGTCGGAGGTGCATTGTGGAGTCGTGTGGTGTAGGTATTTAATGGCTTAACAGCCGCTGGATTGTCCGGAGGTCTTCGCTGTAGGTCAGTTTGATGTTGTTGCGATCGCCGTCAACTATTCTGATGGGAAGGTCAGGGCAGTATCTGGCCACAACGCCGCAATCGTCGGTGGTCACGAATGCCGGGTCGGCGAGTCCGGCTTCGTAGGCTCGCCGGATGGCGTTGAGACGGAACCCTTGCGGAGTCTGGACGTTGCGCAGACGAGCGCGCGGGGGAATCGATGCTACAACACCTTTGTCTGTGGCCTCGAGAATCGTATCGGTGGTGGCTACAGCCGCTGTCGCGGCGCTGAATTCGGCAAGCGCGCCGACTACATTCGATATGACTTCGGCACTGACACAAGGCCGCGCCGCGTCGTGGAATATCAGGTTGCATTCATCGTCCGCACCATAGGCACGAATCGCCGCAACACTCGATTCGTAGCGTTCCGACCCTCCGGCTATTATTTTCCGGGTTTTGCGATAGCCGTTTGCATGGCATAGCGCCTCTACCTTTGCGCAGCAGTCCGGAGCGACCACAACGCAGATTTCCTCTATCGCCGGATGCCGTTCGAATGCTTCGATGCTGTGTTCGAGCACCGTTTTTCCGGCAACCTCAAGATACTGCTTCGGTAGGGACTCGCCAAGGCGAGTCCCTTTCCCTGCTGCAAGTATTACGGCGATGTTCTTCATCTGTAGATTGTCGTTTTGTCCGTATGGCGGGGGCGTTCTCAGAATGGTTCAGATGGTAGGAGCCGTTATGCCGGCACTCCCTTAGCGGCGGCCTTTGGAGTTGTTGTTTTTGCGCTGGGCGGCCTGCTGCTCGCGCATCATGGCCTGCTGGCGGCGCTGGGCCTCCTCAAGGCGTGCCATGAAGCCGGATTTCTTCTTGGGCTTGGCGGCGTTGGCGCGCAGACGGGCGCGAACCTTCTCGTCGTCGATGCAGGCGCGGAATATGTAGGTCTGCATGATGGTGATGAGCAGCGACAGGAAGTAGTAGTAGCTCAGGCCCGAGGCGTAGTCGTTGAAAATGAAGAGGAACATCACCGGCATGAGATACATCATCCACTTCATCGAGGGCATTCCCTGCGACGAGGGCTGGTTCTGCATGTTGATGCGCGAGTAGATTATGTTGGTTGCGGTCATCAGCAGGCAGAAGAGGCTCACGTGATTGCCGTACCAGGGTATGGTGAAGGGGAGGGTGAATATCACGTCGGGCGCGGCCAGATTCTTGGCCCAGAGGAAACTCTCGCCTCGCAGCTCGATACACGAGGGGAAGAACCAGAACATGGCGATGAGGATAGGCATCTGCAGCAGCATCGGCAGGCACCCGGAGAAGGGCGACGCTCCGGCGCGCGAATAGAGCTCCATCGTCTTCTGGTTGCGGGTCATGGCGTTCTCCTGACCCGGATATTTCTCGTTGATTTCCTTGATGTCGGGTGCGAGCACGCGCATCTTGGCCTGCGATACGAGGCTCTTGTAGGTGAGCGGGAAGAGGATTATCTTGATGAAGATGGTCAGCAGCAGGATGATGATGCCGTAGTTCGATATGAACTGGCTCAGGAAGGTGAACACCGGGATGATAATCAGCGTGCTGATCCAGCGGAAGATAGGCCATCCCAGCGGGATGAGCGACGTCAGGTCGAGGTTCTCACCATCCTGGGTTGTGATCTGCTTGTCGAGGCCTTTGAGAAGAGGGTAAAGGTTTGGGCCGAAGAAGATATCGACGCTCACGGGGTTGGCCGAGGTCGAGCTGTAGTCCATCGTTGCCTTGGCTGTGAGGTCTTTTACGAACGTCGGGTCGTCCTTGAGGTCTACCGATGTCACCTCGGCGCCGATGAAGTCGCCGCGCGGAATCATCACGCTCGAGAAGAACTGGTTCTTGAAGGCAATCCAGTCGAGGCGCTGGTTTAGGGTCTTCGATTTGTCGCCCTGGGCGCTGATGTCGTCGGGCGAGTCGCCGGCGTATTTATAGTGGATGCCCGAGTTGCGCTCCTCGAAGGTGCGTCCGCGCTCGTTGCGGCCCATATGCTGGTGCCACTGCATCTCCACGGTGGCTACGCCCGAAGGTATCACGGCCTCCATGCCGCTCTGCACCATCTCCATGTGTACCACATACGAACCCTTGGGGAGCGTGTAGCGCAGACCCCACGAAGCGCCGTTGCCCAGGTCGAGGGTCATCAGCAGGGTCGAGTCGGTCTGCTCCTTCGGGGTGAAGAAGAAGCTCCCCGTGTCGAATCGCTGCGATGCGGAGGTGAGCACGAAGTTGTAGCCGGCCTGATTGAGCTGCCATACGTCCACGCGGGTAGTGTCGATGTCGTCGGTCGTGCCGGGCTTGGGGAGGTAGTTGTAGTAGTCGAGCAGCGTAGCGCGGGCTATGCTGCCGCCGTGGGTCGAGATGTCGAGGCTGAGGACGTCATTTTTCAGCGTGAGCAGCTTCTCCTCGCCGTTGATGTGGCGTGCGAAGCCGCGGTAGCGGTCGGCATCGGCCAGCGCCTTGCGCAGGTTGGCGGTGGCGCGGCTGCGGTTTTCGGCGCTGACGTCGGCTCCGAAGCGCCCGTAGGCCACTTCAGTATAGCTTAGGGTGGTGTCGGCGCCCTCGACGGTGCCGGTCACTTCGCTGGCACCTTTGGCAAGCGAGAGGCTCACGGCGGGAGTGCGGTATTCGGTTGCGCCGGTCTCGGCATCGACGGTACCCGCCGAGAGCACAAGTGCGGCCGCTCCCTGGCGCTCGGTGGCGGTCAGTGTGTCGGCTGCAAGCGAGCGCTCGGCCTCGGCGGCCTCTTTCTGCTGCCGGTCGATTGCGGCGGCCTGCTCGGTTTCCTGTAGTTTCTGCTGGTCGGGCTGGTTGAGCCACATGAATCCGAAAATCACCAGACCCATGAGCAGAAGCCCCAGAAGCGTGTTTTTGTCCATATCTTAGTGTCGTTCAGTTTTTTGCTGTAGTTTCTTTTTCGTTACGGTAGTCGATGGCGGCGTCGACGAAACTGCGGAATATCGGGTTGGGGTGGAGCACCGTCGAGCTGTACTCGGGGTGATATTGTGTGCCCAGATACCAGCGCAGACCTGGCACTTCGACAACCTCCACCAGGTGTGAGCGCGGATTCTCGCCCACACAGCGCATCCCTGCTTCCTCGAAGGCCGAGCGGTACTGCTCGTTGAACTCGAAGCGGTGGCGGTGGCGTTCGCTCACCATCGTCGACCCGTAGGCGCGCGAGGCCAGCGAATCGGGCTTCAGAACGCAGTCGTAGGCACCAAGGCGCATCGTGCCGCCCATGTTCGAAATGCTCTTCTGCTCCTCCATCAGGTCGATCACGTTGTGGGGAGTCGAGGGGTTCATCTCGGTGGAGTTGGCGTCGGACAAGCCAAGCACGTTGCGGGCGTATTCAATCACCATACACTGCATTCCAAGGCATATGCCGAAGGTAGGCACATTGTGGTTGCGCAGCCATTCCAGTGCAATGAATTTCCCCTCGATGCCGCGCTGGCCGAAGCCGGGGGCGATGATTACGCCGTCCATCGGGGCCAGAAGCTCGCCCACGTTGTCGGGCGTCACCTTCTCCGAGTGGATAAGCCGCAGGTCGAGCTTGCGCCCGGCGTAGGTGGCCGCCTGGAAAAGTGCCTCGTCGATCGATTTGTAGGCGTCCTGCAGCTCTACATATTTGCCTACCAGACCGATTGTCACCGGTTTCTCGGCCTCCGTCATCTTGCTCAGGAAACTGAGCCACGGCCCCATCTCGGGCTCACCTTTCGAGGGGGTGTCGGTAAGGCGGAGCACAATGTCGTCGAGATGCTGCTCATGCATCTTCACGGGTACCTGATATATCGAGGGGACGTCGATCGACTGCACCACATCCTCGGGAAGCACGTTGCAGAACAGAGCGATTTTGCGCCTTACTTCCGGCGTGATTTCCTTTTCCGTGCGGAGCACCAGTATGTCGGGTTGTATTCCCAGCTCCTGAAGCTGCTTCACGGAGTGTTGCGTAGGCTTGGTTTTCAACTCCTTGGCGGCCGCGATATAGGGCACGTAGGTCAGGTGGATGCAGAGGCTGTCGCGGCCGAGTTCCCAGCGAAGCTGGCGCACTGCCTCAAGAAACGGCAGACTTTCGATGTCGCCGACCACACCGCCTATTTCGGTGATTATGAAGTCGTATTCGCCCGTGTGGCCCAGTTGCTTCACCCGGCTCTTGATTTCGTCGGTGATATGGGGCACAATCTGCACCGTTTTCCCCAGATAGTCGCCGCGGCGCTCCTTGTCGATTACCGCCTGGTAGACGCGTCCGGTGGTCACGTTGTTGGCGCGTGTGGTGTGGATGTCGGTGAAACGCTCGTAGTGGCCCAGGTCGAGGTCGGCCTCATGACCGTCGACGGTCACGTAGCATTCGCCGTGCTCATAGGGATTGAGCGTACCCGGATCGATGTTGATATAGGGGTCGAACTTTTGGATTGTTACCTTGAAACCCCTTGCAATCAGCAGGTTGGCGAGCGAGGAGGAGATAATGCCCTTGCCGAGCGATGAAACCACTCCTCCGGTCACGAAAATGTATTTTGTCTGCACTGCTTCTGAAATTTTTACTGAAAAATTTTCCGCATGCAAAGGTAAGAAAAAATAAAATGAGTATCTATACTTTTCGCTCCCCAATAACCATTATTATCTATCATCCTCTGAGGCTTGGAGAGCCGATATTGTCTCCAACCTCGGGTGAAAGTCCGCAGGAACGAGCCTGGGGTGGAGAGAGGGTTTTCAATATTAGAGCCTCGGAGAGGCGATGTAGTGGTGCCGCGCTTTAAAATAGTGAGAAATTTATGTATAGTTATTAGAATCAATCCGTCATTTGGCGGAAAATCACCCCGTGATTTGGCGGTTTTTCATTCCGTCATTTGGCGGAAAATCAATCCGTGATTTGGCGGGAAATGGGATTGGGTTTTCGGAAATCGGCGGTTTTTGCTAAATTTGGGAAAACGAAAAATCAAAATGATTATGAATATCGCGAGATTGAATCTTATCGGAAGGGCGGCCACGGCCGCCATTTGTATGGTTACAGCCTTTTCGGCAATGGCATGGAGTCAGAAGGGCCACGACGTCACGGCGTCCATCGCCGAGCGCCATCTTACCCCCGAGGCCGCCGAGGCCATCGACTCGCTGCTCGACGGCCGCTCGATAGTCTACTGGGCCAACTGGCTCGACAACGCCAGCCATACACCCGAATACGCCTATTCCAAGACGTGGCACTACCGCAATGTCGACGCTAACGAAACGTATGCTACCGCCCGAGTGGCCCCTGACGGCGACGTCGTGTCGGCAATACAGCTCAACATGTCGACTCTGCGCAATCCGCAGGCTCCTAAGGCTGATAAAGCCCTCGCACTCAAGATGCTAGTACATCTCGTAGGCGACCTTCATCAGCCGCTCCATATGGGCCACGCCTCCGACCGCGGCGGCAACTCGATAAAGGTAAAGTTTTTCGGACAGGAGAAAAACCTCCACTCCGTGTGGGACGGCTCTCTGCTCGAGGCTGCACACCGCTGGAGCTACACCGAGTGGGCCGACCAGCTCGACCGCCTCTCCGAACCGCAGCAGAAACTCCTCCAGGCCGGTACCGTCGACGATTGGGCTGCCCGCAACGTGGAGCTTGCCGCCCGCGTATATAAAAACACCCCTGCCGGCACCAACCTCAGCTACGACGCCGTAGCCTATTGGGCTCCCGTCATCGAAGACCAGCTCCTGGCCGGCGGCCTCCGCCTCGCCCGCCTCCTCAACGACGCCTTCACCCCCGCCGAATAACCTGAGGCAGAACACACTTCGCCCCCGCTATGGAAGCATGTTCAGGATCCATGCGCCGTAGCGGGGGCGTCGTGTATTAGGTAGTATGCTGATGTGGAGGCGGCTAAGCCGCTACATCAGGGTGTCGGATTTATTTGCGGATGAGCTGCTTGCTGACTTTCGAGCCCTGGCGGACTATGTAGAGGCCGGTGGTGGGTTCGGCTACGCGGATGCCCTGCAGGTTGTAGTATTCGGCGGGAGCGTCGGCGTCGAATGCGTCGGTTTCGATACCCTCAACACTGCCGAGGCTCGAGTTTTTGCCGTGGTATTTAAGGATAAAGCTCTTGAAAGCGAAGCGGTTCTGAGTGTCGGCGCTGGTATGTTTGGTCATAGTGATGGCGAGTTGGCCATCATCGCCTACGGTGAATACTGTCTTTTTCAGATTGTCGTAGTTGTTGAAATCGGAGGCAGCGTCGCCATACCAATAATCCTGTCCTTTACCGGCAATAGGTTCTGCCACTGTGGTGTTGAACATGATTTCCATAGGTGTGAGGCTCTGGTTCGATACCTGATATTCAACCTCGTAAGTTCCGGCAGGAGCGTCGGCTACTTGCTGACAGACGTTTACATCCATTATACCTTCCATTTCTGGGTGGTCGTCTAAGTTAAACCAGGCGTAAACCACCTTGCGGATCCAGCTGTCTTCGTAGCCTGTGCCCCAGCCCGGAGCAGGGAACGTAAGCTTGTTGGTCTCGCCGCCTACGAGCCATGCCGTTTCGTTGTCCTTATCGTTGACGTCGATCATATGAGCCTTGATAAGGTAGGTTGCGTCGAGCACATTAGCGTCGGTGGCGGCTGCCATCGCCTGATGCATCTGCTCGCGGGTCAGGAGCTCCCACATGATGTTCATGTCGTCGGCGGAATAGTTGTCGGTACCCGTCAGCGGGTAGAAGTCGTAGTAGTGGGGCACGTTCTGATAGGATTCCCATGAATCGGTCGACGGGTTATACGACATCATCTGATCCGGATTTTCGGCACAGAGATACCAGCCGTTGAGGTCGATTGTGTAGTAGCCGTTATCCTGCTTCTCAAGATAGAATTGTCCGAGATCCGATTCCGGTTTGTCGCAATATAATTCGCCGGATGTGGCGTTGTCGCGGGCGAGAACGCCAAGGCTGCTCTTCAGGTAGACGGTGCCGTCGCCTGCGCCGTTTTCCACCAGCTGGAATGCGCGAGCCTGAGGTTTGAGAATAGCTTTTGTACCCCAGCTGTAGCCGTTGTTGAGATAAAATCCGGTTTTTACATTGCGGATGTAAACTTCTCCTTCGGGAAGGGCATCCTGCGCGGATGCGCAGAAGGTTGCGGCAGAAAGAGCCGCTATGAAAAGTAAAGATTTCTTCATGCTGTTAATGGTATTGATTTAAGTTGAATAGATAGGTTGGCAAGATTCGGAATGGAGCGTCTGGCATATTTTGCTCCGCTAATTTAAGGTATGTGGCAAAGTTATGAAAGATTTATATAATTCCCAAAATAAAATTTAACGGTAAGGCGTGCGGTGTTGCTGTGGGGAAGGGCTATCGGAAGAGTAAAATGCGGCATAAAGAGTAAAATGCGGCATAAAAGGGGGGTCGTCAAACCATACCGTGGGCGGTATTGTTTTTATTATTGGATGTAAACCTCAAAATATACGATTGATATGAGACACTATGCTATAGGAGCTATGGCTGCCGTTCTGGCTGTGGCTTCGTTCGCGCCCCAGAGCGCTGAGAGTTGTACCCGCGTAATCTACGAAGGCCTTGATTCGCAATACATTGTAGGTCGGTCCCTCGACTGGAAGACGCCGATTCCCACCAATCTCTACGTCTATCCGCGTGGCATGCACAAAGTTGGTTCCAATAAGCCCGGAGCCGTAAGCTGGACGTCGCTCTACGGGGCTGTATATGCCGTTGGCTACGACGGTGGTATCACCGAGGGCATGAATGAAAAAGGGCTGGTAGTTAACGGACTTTTCTGTAAGGGCACTGTATACGACAATGACTCCACCATCGGTCTGCCCCCTATGTCGATGGCTATGTTTATAGGCTGGCTCCTCGACATGAACGCCACCACGGCCGAAGTGGTCGACGTGCTTAAAGCCCATGATTTCTCGCTCGGTGGCGTTACATTCGACGACGGCACTTCCCCGACTCTTCACTGGGGCGTCACCGACGCCACCGGCCATTCTGTAATCTTCGAGTTCGACCATGGCGACATAAACATCTACGACATGGGCCGATACCGCTGCATGACCAACGATCCCACATGGCCGGCCATGCGCGCCATAGTTGACTACTGGGAAGGTGTCGGCGGCCGCAATATGATGCCCGGTGGTGTGAAGAGCCCCGCACGCTGCGTTCGTGGTAATTACTTTGCTACCCACGTGGAGAAAACGGCCGATCCGGCGCTTGCGCTGACGATTACGCGCTCCATCATGGCCGACGTGAGCGTGCCCTATACATATATGATAGAAGGGGAGCCCAATCTATCGGCCACCCAATGGCGCAGCTATGCTGACCTCAAGAATCTCCGGTATTATTTTGAAATAGTCACCAACCCCGGAATCTACTACATCGACCTGACGAAACTCGACCTTTACGACGGCGCACCCGTGCTGAAGCTCGACACTGCAAAATATACCGATGTGGTGGGATGCGCCAACAAGGAGCTCCACCGCTCGGCCCCCTTCACTCCGATGTATTGAGCAGCGACCGCACGGCTGCCATGGCTCCAGGCAGATTCTGGTCGGGAGTACACGGCACCACCGACGCGTAGTGGCGGTCGAGCCAGTAGAGGTCGGTGTCGGCCATTTCCGGTTCTTCGTTCACCAGACTCCCCGTAAGCCAGTAGAAAGGCTTGCCGTGGGGGTCTGTGTATGTCTGGTATTCCTCTGTCCAGTGGGAGCGTGCCGCGCGCACCACCTTCATTCCCTCGATGTGCACCTTTGCGGGAAAGTTGATGTTGAGACACACGTCGTGGGGTAATCCGTGGTCGAGTACTCTACGTGCCACGTCGGTCACGTAGGGCGTGCATTCCGTGAAATCGGCTTTCAACGAATGGTGCAGCAGCGAAAATCCTACCGAGGCGATTCCCTGCATGCAGCCTTCGAGTGCGGCGCCCATCGTGCCCGAATAAATCAGGGAATTCCCGGCGTTAGAGCCGTGGTTGATGCCTGAAAGGAGCAGGTCGGGCCGGCGCGGCAGGATATGGTGCATCGAAAGCTTTACGCAGTCCACTGGAGTTCCGTCGACCGAGTGCATCGTTGCGCCATGGTAGTCGGCGTGGTCGCGCACGCGCAGCGGCGCGTTCACAGTGAAAGCACTCGACTGTCCCGACTGAGGTCGCGCGGGAGCCACCACGACTATGTCGCCCAGCTCTGCCACGCAGTCGATGAGATGAAAAAGCCCGGGGGCTTCGATTCCGTCGTCGTTGGTGATGAGAATCAGAGGTCGTGAGTCGGTCATGTAGGTGGCTGTTTTCAGTGGAGTTTGTCGAATGTGGAAATCAGGCGTGCCAGTTCCTCCTCGTCGGCGAAGCTGAAGGTGATCTGGCCGCGACCCTTGCGGTCGCATGAAAATTTCACGGGAGCGCCGAACGCCGCCGAGAGGTGCTTCTTGAGCAGGTCGAAATCGTGGTTGGCAAAGCGGCGGGGAGCCTCGGCTGCCGGAGCACCGGAGTCATCTTTCTTCTTCCCTTCCTGATAGGCTTTGGCAAGTTCCTCTACCTTGCGTACCGAGAGCCCCTGGCGCAGTATCTCCTTATATATCTTGAGCTGCGCCGAAGGATTGTCAATCGACAGCAACGCGCGGGCGTGGCCCATGTCGACGCGCTTGTCGCGCAGCCCGAGCTGAACCTCGGCGGGGAGCTTGAGCAGACGCAGGAAGTTGGCCACCGTGGCGCGCTTCTTGCCTATGCGCTCCGAAAGGCGTTCCTGGGTGAGGCTGTACTGGTCGATCAGTTTCTTGAACGTCAGGGCAATCTCGATGGCGTTGAGGTCCTCGCGCTGGATATTCTCGATCAGGGCCATCTCGGTGAGCTCGGTCTCATTGGCCGTACGGATATAGGCCGGCACGGCGTCGAGTCCCGCGATGCGCGCGGCGCGGAAGCGGCGTTCGCCTGCGATAATCTGGTAGGAGTCAGGACCCACTTTGCGCAGCGAGAGCGGCTGGATTATGCCCAGCTCGCGGATGGAGGTGGCCAGTTCGTCGAGCGCGTCCTCGTCGAAGGTGGTACGCGGCTGCTCCGGGTTGGGCGAAATCTGGTCGAGAGGTATGTTGCTGATAGCCGACGAGCCGCGTGCGGGGGTGTCGTCCATAGATATGAGCGAGCCCAGGCCTCGACCGAGGGCGTTGCGGTGTTGTGCCATAGTCGATATGTACTATAATATAATGTGAGGGAGGTCAGTTTTTGGAGATGAGCTCTTTGGCCAGGGCGATGTGCGATGTCGCGCCGCGGCTCTCGGGGTCGTAGAGAATGGCAGGTAGCCCGTGCGACGGTGCTTCGCTCAGACGTATGTTGCGCGGAATCACCGTATTGAACACCATATCGCCGAAGTGGCTCTTCAGCTCCTCGTAGATCTGGTTGGCCAGGCGCAGGCGTGCGTCGTACATAGTCAGAAGGAACCCCTCTATCTCGAGGTCGGGATTGAGCTTCGATTTGATTATTCGGATGGTGTTGAGAAGCTTGCTGATACCTTCGAGTGCGAAATATTCGGCCTGCACCGGTATGATTACCGAGTCGGCGGCCGTCAGGGCGTTCACTGTGATGAGTCCCAGCGAGGGGGAGCAGTCGATAAGAATGAAATCGTATTTGTCGGCCACATCGTGGAGCAGGCGGCGGAGCACCTTCTCGCGTTCCGGCTTCTCGATCAGCTCGAGTTCGGCTCCGGCAAGGTCGATGCGCGAGCCTACCAGCTCGAGGCCGTCGACGCAGGTCGATACCTGAGCGCCGTCTACCGGATATTCGTCGACAAGACACTCATATATGCTGCTCTGCATGGTGCGCGGGTCGATTCCGTAGCCCGAAGTGGCGTTGGCCTGGGGGTCGGCGTCGATTATAAGCACTTTTTTGCCCTGCATGGCCAGCGAAGCCGCGAGGTTGATTGTGGTGGTGGTTTTTCCCACGCCACCTTTCTGGTTGGCGATTGCTATGATTTTTCCCATAGAAAAATTGTGGAGATAAAGATATGCGCGCTGTGGAACGTTCGAAGGCGCCGTGCGAGGCTATCTGTTGCCAATGAGGCGGGTGGCCAATGTTCCACGCTCGTTTCTGCTGCAAATTTGGATAAAAATCCGCACGCGCCGAAACGTTTTCACATCATTTAAGCAGAAATGTTGATAACTGCCCCCGATTGTTGAAAACCATGGGAAATGGAAATGTTAAATTAGAAAACGGAAAGTAGGGAGTTGCGGGAATTCAGACATCGAAGCGCACGGGCAGCGCTGTCTGTCGGCCTGTGAAACGGCCGTCGACATAGGCCTGCTGGCCGTTGACCCACGTCTGCTCCACGCGGTAGCGCAGGCGCATCCCCTCGTAGGGGCTCCAGCCGCAGGCGCTTATCACGTCGGCGCGGTCCACGGTGTAGTCGGCGTCGGGGTCTACAATCACGATGTCGGCGGAATACTGCTGGCGTATGAATCCGCGGCGCGATACTCCGTAGAGCTTTGCGGGAGCCGAGGCCATGCGCTCCACTACATCCTCAAGTGTGAAATACCCGCGTCCGGCCAGAGTCATCATTACCGGTAGGGCGAACTGAACCGAGGGCATCCCCGAAGCGGCTGTCAGCGCGTTGCCTTGCTTCTGGGAAAGCAGATGGGGAGCGTGGTCGGTGGCTACCACATCGATGCGCCCGTCGGCCACGGCGCGAAGCAGCTCGCGCCGGTCGTCGTCGGTCTTTATGGCGGGGTTGCACTTGGTCAGTCCGTTGGTCTCGGCCACCGATTTGTCGGTGAAGCAGAGATAATGCGGGCAGGTCTCGGCGGTGATACGCTTGCCGGAGATGCCTCCGGAGCTGAAAAGCTGCAGCTCCTCGGCCGTGGTGATGTGCATTACGTGGAGCCGTGCTCCCGTGGCGCGCGCCAGCTTCACGGCGTGGGCCGTCGATTCGAAGCATGCGCGGGCCGACCGCACCGAGCTATGGCATTCCAGAGGGATGCCACCCGGATACATGGCGCTTAGCCTCTGGCGGTTGGCCGCAATTACAGCCTCGCTTTCGGCGTGGCAGGCGATTACTCGGTGGAAATTGCGGAAAAGTTTTACGATTGTGTCGTCGTTGTCGACGAGCATGCCCCCCGTGGAGCTCCCCATGAAAAGTTTCACTCCGGGGATGCGCGTGTAGTCGGCTGCGAGAATCTGGTCGAGATTGTTGTTGGTGGCGCCGAGGAAGAAGGCATAGTTGGCGGCCGACGCCTGGGCGGCGCGCTGCATCTTCTGCTCCCACGCCTCGATGGTCGTGGTCTGTGGCGACGTGTTGGGCATATCGAAGAAACTCGTCACGCCGCCGGCCAGGGCCGCACGGCTCTCGGTGGCGATGTCGCCCTTCTCCGTAAGGCCCGGATCGCGGAAATGCACGTGCTCGTCGATCATGCCTGGAAGCACGAATTTCCCCTCGCAGTTCACCACCTCGTATACGTCGCGGTCGATGGTGCGGATGTCGATTCTCCCCATGTCGACGCTCTTAATCATCCATCCGTTGGCCACGACGGAGCCGATGAATCGGAATCCATCGCTTACAATCAGGCCGTTGACGAATATTACCGGTTTCATGTCCTTATTACCTTATTAATAGCCGCAGAGGGGAGTCGGCAGTGTTAATCCTTTTGCTGCGGCTGCCGCCGCGGATATTTCCTGGTTATCGAGTCGAGTTTCAGTTTCATCACGCCGAAAAGAGCCTCGCCGAATATGCCGCTGCTCATCTTGCTCGTGCCGAGCACCCGGTTTACGAACACTATGGGCACCTCCACAACCTTGAAGCCGCATTTTATGGCGGTGAACTTCATCTCTATCTGGAAGGCATATCCCTTGAAGCGGATTTTGTCCAGCTCCATGGTGCGGAGAACCTCGCTGCGGTAGCAGGCGAATCCCGCCGTGGTGTCGGCTACGTTCATCCCCGTCACGGCGCGAACGTATTTCGACGCGAAATAGCTCATGAGCACGCGCCCCATCGGCCAGTTCACCACATTCACTCCGGTCACGTAGCGCGAACCGACGGCAACGTCGGCGCCATCCTCGGCGCACGCCTCGCGCAGGCGCACCAGGTCGGCGGGATTGTGCGAGAAATCGGCGTCCATCTCGAAGATGTATTCATAGTCCATTTCGAGGGCGCGGCGGAAGCCCGCTATGTAAGCCGTTCCCAGGCCCAGCTTCCCTTCGCGCTCTATGATGTGGACGCGGCCCGGAAGTTCGGCCATCTTGCTCTTCACAATGTCGGCGGTCCCGTCGGGCGAATTGTCGTCGACCACAAGCACGTCGAAAGCCACCGGAAGGTTCATCACGGCGTCGATTATGGCGGCCGCGTTCTCTTTCTCGTTATACATCGGAATGATTACGAGGGAGTCGGCGCGCTCCGGTCTGAGGGGAGCTGTCGATGCGGCTGATGTGTTTTCGGTTGACATGGCGTTGACTCAAAAGCGTTGGGCGATAATATATTGGCGTTGAAACGGCCCCTCGCCCCGGGGGCGGGTGGCTCACCTCGTCTATATGACAACAAAATTACAAATAAGTTTCAATGTTGCAAACCTTTTCAGAAAAATTTTATCCTGAAAACTTGTTCCTGGCGTCTCTTTTTCTGTCCGGTTTTTCCTGCAAGTGTGAAATTTTATGAAAACGTGCGGCGCTTAGCCGTAAATTTCGTATCTTTGCGCGATTTAAGAAGTTAAAAAAAATTTTATATAGAATGAATCCGATCAAAAAGACCATCACCCTGCCCGATGGCCGCGAGATTACGCTCGAGACGGGCAAACTGGCCAAGCAGGCTGATGGAGCAGTGGAACTCCGCATGGGCAATACCATGCTGCTTGCCACTATCGTGTCGGCCCCCGAGGCCGGCGAGGGCGTGGACTTCATGCCCCTTACCGTAGACTACAAAGAAAAATTCTCGTCGGCCGGACGTTTCCCCGGCGGTTTCCTCAAGCGCGAAGGCCGTGCCTCCGACTATGAGATTCTCACCTCGCGCCTGGTCGACCGCGTGATGCGTCCGCTCTTCCCCGACAACTACCATGCCGAGACGTTCGTGAACATCACCATGTTCTCAGCCGACGGCGTGGATATGCCCGACGCTCTGGCCGGTCTGGCCGCTTCCGCAGCCATCACCTGCAGCGATATTCCCTTCAATGGCCCCATCTCCGAAGTGCGTGTGGCCCGCGTCGACGGTCAGTTTGTAATCGACCCCACTTTCGAGCAGCTTGAGAAAGCCGATATGGAGCTCATGGTCGGCGCCACCTACGACAACATCATGATGGTGGAGGGTGAGATGGACGAAGTATCCGAAGCCGATCTTCTCGCAGCCCTCAAGGCCGCCCACGAAGAAATCCGCAAGCACTGCAAGGTGCAGCTCGAACTCGCCGAAGCCGCCGGAAAGACCGTGAAGCGCGAATACTGCCACGAAGTCAACGACGAAGACCTCCGCAAGGACGTTCACGACAAATGCTACGACAAGGCTTACGCCGTTGCCAAGGCCGGCTGCGCCGACAAGCACTGGCGCGCCGACTCCTTCGCCGCCATCTGCGACGAATACATCGAATCCCTCCCCGAAGAGGAGCGTGAAGAAAAGGCTCCCCTGGTAAAACGCTACTACCACGACGTGGAGCGCGAGGCCATGCGCCGCTGCGTGCTTGACGAAGGTATCCGCCTCGACGGCCGCAAGACCACCGAAATCCGTCCCATCTGGTGTGAGACCGACTACCTGCCCGGCCCCCACGGATCGGCCGTATTCACCCGAGGTGAGACCCAGAGCCTCGCTACCGTAACCCTCGGTACCAAACTCGACGAGAAGATTCTCGACGACGTTCTCAACCAGGGCCGCGAGCGCTTCCTGCTGCACTATAACTTCCCCCCCTTCTCCACAGGCGAAGCCCGTCCTACGCGCGGTGTCGGCCGTCGTGAAATCGGTCACGGCAATCTCGCCCACCGCGCCATCAAGCGCATGTTCCCCGAGGATTTCCCCTACGTTTGCCGAGTTGTCAGCGACATCCTCGAGAGCAACGGCTCCTCGTCGATGGCTACCGTATGCGCCGGAACCCTCGCTCTGCTCGATGCAGGCGTGAAACTGCGTCGCCCCGTCAGCGGTATCGCCATGGGCCTTATCTCCGACGGCTCGAAATACGCCATCTTGAGCGACATCCTCGGCGATGAGGACCACCTCGGCGATATGGACTTCAAAGTGACGGGTACCCGCAAGGGCATCACCGCCACCCAGATGGACATCAAGTGCGACGGCCTCAGCTACGAGATTCTCGAGCAGGCTCTCAACCAGGCCAAGGAAGGTCGTCTCCACATCCTTGACATCATTGAGGAAACCATCCCGGCGCCGCGCGAGGACTACAAGCCTCACGTGCCCCGCATCGTCACCATGACCATCCCCAAAGACCTTATCGGCGCCGTTATCGGCCCGGGCGGAAAAATCATCCAGGGTATCCAGGAAGAATCGGGTGCTACCGTCTCAATCGACGAAATCGACGAGGGCGGCTACATCGAGGTGGCAGCTGCCAACAAGGAGTCGATCGACAAGGCTCTGGCTATGATCAACGCCATCGTCGAGCTCCCCGAAGAGGGCAAGGTTTACACCGGCAAGGTGCAGACCATCCAGGACTTCGGCGCATTCGTTGAGTTCATGCCCCACCGCGACGGCCTGCTCCACATCTCCGAGATTTCGTGGGATCGTCTGCCCGACATGGAGGCCTCCGGCATCAAGGAGGGCGACGAGCTCACCGTGAAACTCATCGAGATCGACAAGAAGAGCGGTAAATACCGCCTGTCGCTTCGCGCCCTCCAGCCCAAACCCGAAGGATGGGTTGAACCAGCCGAGCGTCCGCGCGGCCCGCGTCGCGAAGGCGCACCCCGCCGGGAAGGCGACCGTGGTTCCCGTCGTGAAGGCTCGCGCGGTCCGCGCCGCGAAGGTGGCGACCGTGGTCCCCGCCGTCATGAGTGATTCCACGGGAGTCTGATTCCCTGATACTTCCGGATGGCTGCTGAATGCAGTCCGTCCGAGACACTAAAAAGCGATGCGCTCACTCAGAGCGCATCGCTTTTTATTATGACGTTGGCTGCCTGCTGACGCAGTCTGAATGCATTGCTGTCAAATTGTAGGTAGGGTATTGCAGACCAAAGGTATTAGCCAATACTGTACGGGTGCACGAGCCGTGCGTCCGTACACTTCGGTGGTTCTGCAAACCCATAGTGGGGGAAGTTGATTTGTATGTCATTGATTTTTAGGGGAAATATGTGATGCCTGCGAATGTCGAGACGGCGAATATCTGGCGATGTGTGTTGCATAACATACGGCATAATTGCCGGTTTGCAAAAAAAATCGTAAATTAGAGCCCGTTTTAACACAATAGTGTCGGTTTAAAATGTTTGTACCGACAAATCGGGTAGTGCTTTTTTCTCCGACCTAAGGCCGGAGGGAGGGCTTTTCACCTGTATGCAACTCAACAAGACCACCGATTGGGATACTATGATTTCGCGTTTTTTTAAGGCAATATACAAAAAATACAACCAGACATTTCCGGCGGGATGCGCGGCAGCGATGATGCTTATGCTTCCTGGAGCCGCATCCGGCTCCGATATCGTTGTCACAAAGGCCTACCGCTGGACCGGCGACTCGATTATCCAGGGTCCTTTCAAGGCATATGCACCCACTCCTTTCCGGATAGTATCCGACTACTCGGCCCAGCCCGGCTACTACATGGGGGTGGAGAAAGAATGGAATCTCAAGAACGATATTTCGGAATATCCGCAGCTCACCACATCCAATACCCTCCACAACGCCATATTCAATATGGGCCTCGACGAGATGGTGAATGCCATCGAGCCTGACCGGACGCTCCGCACCGGCAAGGAATGGCCCGGAGTATGGACGCGCGACGTGAGCTACTCCATAATCCTCGCTATGGCTGCCCTGCAGCCCGAGGTGTCGCGCATATCGCTCGAACATAAAATCACCCCCAACGGACGTATCGTGCAGGATACGGGCTCCGGGGGAGCCTGGCCCATCAGCACTGACCGCCAGATATGGGGCATCGCTGCATTCGAGGTCTACAAAGCTACTGGCGACAAGAGCTGGCTCAACCGGATTTATCCCGTAATCAAGAATTCGCTTGAGGACGACTACAAGACCATCTACGACCCGGAGACCGGGCTGGTTCGCGGCGAGACATCGTTCATCGACTGGCGCGAGCAGAGCTATCCCCGATGGATGCAGACTGCCGACATCGCCCAGAGCGAGGCACTGGGCACTTCGGTAGTCCACGCGCAGGCATGGCGCACGCTCGCGCAGATTGCCCGCATTATGGGCGAAAACACCGAGGCACAGAAATACGACGCACGTGCCGACGCCCTGGCCGAGGCAATCAACAGCCAGCTATGGAGCGACGAGAAGGGATACTACAATATGTATCTCTACGGCCGCGACAATATGATAGCCAATCCGCGCGCCGAGACACTCGGCGAAGCGCTCGCCATACTCTATGATGTGGCCAGCCCAAACCGCGCCCGTATTCTCACGGAAAAGAATCCCACGACCCCATTCGGTACGGCCATCTTCTATCCGCAGATAGCCGACATGCCGCCCTATCATAACAACTCTCTCTGGCCATGGGTGGCCGCATACTGGACGCTGGCCAACGCCAAGGTGGGCAACGAGCGCGGAGTGATGCAGGGCATCGGCTCCATATTCCGTCCGGCGGCACTTTTCGCCACCAACAAGGAGAATTTCGTGCTCGACAACGGCGACATAGCCACGGAGCTGAATTCGTCGAACATGCTCTGGTGTCTCTCGGGCAATCTTGCCGTGACGATGAACATTCTTTTCGGCATTCACTACGAGGCCGACGGAATAAGGTTCGCCCCGTTCGTGCCCAAGGCACTTGCCGACACACGCTCGCTCAACGGGCTGCGCTACCGCGACGCCACTCTCAACATCACCGTGAGCGGCTACGGCAGCCAGATCAAGGATTTTTACCTTAACGGCAAGCGGCAGACGCCTTTCATACCCGCTGATATAAAGGGGGAGAACACTATAAAAATCATCATGGCCGACAACAACGCCGCCCCGATGCGTCTCAACGAGGTGCCAAATCTCAAGGCGCCTCTCACCCCGATCGCATGGCTGAGCAACGACCCGTCGGTCAACAACCAGATGGGCCCGGTCAACAATCTGCTGCAGTGGAATCCCATCGAATATGTGAACCATTACATCGTGGTGCGCGACGGCAAGCCTGTGGCGCAGACTACCGAGACAACCTTCCTGGCCACTACCCCTGGCGAATATCAGGTTATTGCCGTCGATGCCAACGGAACCCAGAGCTTCGCATCCGAGCCGCGCTCCAACGCTACCGTGCATCGTTTCGACTTCCCCAACGAAAAGACGGCAATGACATCGGCCGAGGCGCAGAACCGGCTGCGCACGCCGCTCCACGGCTACCGCGGCAGCGGATTTGTGGAGATGGACCATACGTCGGGATCTGTCAACGTACCCGTGGAAATCGGTGAGGGTGGTCTATATTCCGTATCTCTCCGCTACGCAAATGGCAACGGACCGGTCAACACTGAAAACAAGGCTGCAATCCGCACGCTTCTTGTCGACGGCAAGCGCGCCGGCACCATCGTGATGCCTCAGCGTGGTGTGGGCAACTGGAACGACTGGGGGATGACCAACGTGGTGAAAGTGCGCCTCACCCCCGGGCGCCACAACCTCACGCTGGTGTTCCTCCCCGAGAATGAGAACATGAACTTCAAGGTGAACCATGCCCTTGTCGATCAGATTGAGCTGCGCCGCCTCCGCCCCTGATTCCATGATTCGCTTATTCGCCGTAAATCCATCGCACCTTCCTGAGAAATGAACGGTAAAACGGAGACCTCACACCGCGGCCGACTGTCGAGCTTCGAGGCTGTGCGCATTGTGGCCATTCTGATGGTACTTGTAGTGCACTGCGTGAGAAACAAATTCGAGGTCACCGATCCCCATACGCTTGCACTTGAGTGTGGGTGGCTTTCGTGGGAGGAGTGCGTGATGGCAAGTTTCGGCATTCTGGGAGTGAATCTGTTCATCCTGATTTCCGGATGGTTCGGCATCCGGCTCTCGGCGCGAGGCGTGTTCGGAATATATTTCGTAATAATTTTTTACCGTCTGCTTATCGGAATCGCCTTTCTGAGTGCGGGAGCCGCTTCAGTCAAGGAATTCCTATTGTTTATAGTCCCGACGTATCTCGACTGGTTTTCGGGGGCTTACGTATTGCTGATGTTTATCTCTCCGATGATAAACCACTATATTGAGCATCACCGGCGTTCAGCCGTGAAGCTTGTCGGTGGCGCGTTCTGCTTTATATGGCTTTGCGGCTGGCTCGTGAATACACAGCCCGACAACCGGATGGAATACAATCTGGTAATCGTGGTCCTTATGTATGCCGTCGGGCGGATTCTGCGCTTCGGCTACGATAGTGGCCGCTGGCATTATTCGCCCCGTAGGCTTCTGACCTGCACAGTCCTGATTCTTGCCGTTTCGGGCACTGTATGGTTTGTGCTTACACGCTATGTCGACAGTATCGGTTTCGGGTGGTGGCTGAACCGCATAATGCTTTCACGTTTTAATCCGGTGAATATCGCGGCAAGCATCATGATCGTTCTTGCTGCGGCCCGGCTCAATTTCCGCAGCAAGGCTGTCAACAGTGTGGCCGGAGCGGCATTCGCCGTCTATCTGATACATTGTAATCCGTTTGTGTTCCCGTATTATAAGGAAGTGGCAATCAGGCTTTTCGACGCCGGTTCGGCGATACTTTATCCTTTAGGGGTATTGGCGTTTGCCATAGCGACCTATATGGTGAGCTGGCTGATTGACCGGGTGCGTATACTTGCACAGCAGCGGATTGAAGCCGCCGGAACCGCATCGCGGCTGTCAAACGCGCTTAACCGCGCTGTGGCGTGGTTTGAGTGAGCGGAACGCCATAAATTCTGTTAATTGCGTTAACAGATGGGGCCGGTTTTGTTGTAAAACTTTAAAATGGCGGCAGATGCATTCGGCTGGTTTAACTTTAAGGGTAACTTTGTGTCATTAAAACGTCTGCGCGATGTGGATTTCGTATTGCGCGTGCCCTCATTCCCCTGAAGGGTTTCACTGCTCTCTCCTCCCGTTTCCAATATCTACAACGTAAAAACTATTCCGATGAAATTTCCAAGGCGCAAACTTCTTGTTGCCGCAACGGCCGCGACGGCCCTGGCCGCCTGGGCCTACAATATTACCGGAACCGTAACCGACCAGTATGGCGAGCCCCTTATGGATGCCACCGTGCGCATACTCAATGCCGGCGACTCGGCTTTTGTGAAGGGCACGATTGCCGACCTCAACGGCGGTTTCAAGGTGTCAGGCCTCAAGAACGGCAACTATCTGGCCGAGGTGACCTACATAGGCTACGAGACCACCTCGCGCCCTCTGCGCATTGCCGACGCTTCGCTGAAACTCGACACCATCAAGGTGAACGAATCGAGCTATATGCTCAAGGAGACTACCGTAATCGGTGTGAAGACTCCCATCAAGGTGATGCAGGACACCGTTGAATTCAATGCCGACACCTATAAGACCCCGCCGAACTCCGTGGTGGAAGACCTTCTCAAACGCCTGCCGGGCGTCGAGGTCGACTCCGACGGCAAAATTACGGCCAATGGCAAAGAGGTGACCAAAATCCTTGTCGATGGCAAGGAATTTTTCGCCGACGATCCTAAGGTGGCTTCAAAGAATCTGCCGGTAAACATGGTCGACAAACTCCAGGTAGTAGACCGCAAGAGCGACCTGGCGCGCCTGACGGGCGTAGACGACGGCGAGGACGAGACCGTGATCAACCTCACGGTGAAGAAAGGGATGAAAAACGGCTGGTTCGGAACCGTCGAGGCCGGCTATGGCACCGACGACCGCTATCAGGCCACGTTTAATGTGAACCGCTTCTGGAACGACAACCAGATTACTTTCATCGGTTCGGCCAACAACACCAATGAACTCGGTTTCACCGACGGTAACGGCAACCGCTTCCGCCGGTTCGGCGGTGACCAGGGTATCAATAACTCCCAGTCGTTCGGAGTGAATTTCAACGTCGGAAATCAGGAAATCCTCCGCGTGGGCGGCGACGTGATGTACAGCCATACAAACCGCACTACCCTCAAGCGCCAGATGCGCGACTATCTGCTCTCCGATTCATATTCGCGCGAGGGCTCGACATCCGACGCCCTCGACCGCGGCCACAACGTGCGCGCCGACTTCCGCATAGAGTGGAAGCCCGACTCATTCAATACGGTCGACTTCCGGCCTACCTTCTCCTACAACACCAACCGGAGCGATATTTTTGAAACCGACACACTGTATTCCAACAATCCGGCCATACCGATGGTGAACCGCAGCTTCAACCAGTCGAACTCCCATGGTGATTCCTACGAGGCTACCGGCCGCCTGATCTACAACCATAACTTCCGCAGCCGCCGCGGCCGCTCCATATCGCTTATGGCCAACTATCGTTTCAGCGACGTCAGGGAGTATGAGAACGCTTTCTCTTACAATCACTTCTACATGCTCAAGAGCTTGCTCGACGCCAGCGCCGATTCAATCGACTCCTACGAGCAGTATACCGACAGCCATACATGGGCCAACACCATCGGTGCGCGTCTGAGCTGGACCGAACCTCTCGGCGACGTATCCAAAGGCCGCTTCCTCACCTTCAGCTACCGCCTGCAGTACCGCTGGAACAACGCCGACAAGAGCGTCGAACGCCGCTATCCCGATTTCGCCAACGGCTCCGACGACCCGATGAATCTCACGTTCCTCCCCTGGCAGTACATGGACCAGCTCTCCAACAGCTTCCGCAACGATTTCCTCACTCAGGACATTCGCCTCGGATTCAAACTCGTGAAACCCAAGTATAACCTGGATCTCGGTGTGTCGGCCGTTCCGTCGATGTCGAAGAGCAAATACCTCTCGGGCAACAAGCAGGATATTCCCGAACGCTGGGTATGGAATTTCGCTCCGTTCATGCGTCTGCGCTACAAGTTCGACAAGCAGTCGTCGATGAACCTTATGTATATGGGCCGCTCCTCCCAGCCCTCGATGACGCAGTTGCAGCCGGTGCCTGATTTTACGAATCCGCTCAATGTGATTTACGGAAATCCGGCCCTGAAGCCCACCTTCTCCCACAATATTCGTCTGCGCTTCCAGAAATTCTCGCCGGAGAGCCAGCGCTCGATTATGAGCATGGCCGACGCACAGATAATGCAGAACAGCATTGTGTCGCGAACGGACTACGACTCCCAGAGCGGCGGCCGCTCCACCCACTACGAAAACGTCGGCGGCGTATGGAACATCCGGGCCATGAACATGTTCTCGCAGCCCTTCGGCCGTAATAAAACATGGTCGTTCAACAATAATGCCTTCGTGTTCTACAACCATCAGGCCGGCTACAACAACGGTCTTCTCAACCGCTCGGGAACGCTGATGTTTGCCGAATCGCCCTCCATCGCCTTCCGTCCGCAGAGCCTCGAACTGGAGCTGCGTCCCCACTACCGTGTGCAGTGGACCCACAACAGCATCGAGAACATCAACACCCCGACCGTCCACAGCTACGGAGGCACGTTCAACGGCTCCTGGTATGCACCCTTCGGACTTGTGCTCGCTTCCGATGTAACCTATTCGGGCAACAAAGGATATTCCGAGGGATTCAACACCAACACGTGGCTCTGGAACGCCTCGATTTCCTATCAGTTCATGGCAGGCCGCGCAGCTACGGTAATGCTCAAGGTCTACGACCTGCTGCAGCAGAAAAACAGCATCCAGCGTCAGGTTACGGCCAACTATATCGACGACATAGAGTATAACTCGCTCACGCGATACTTCATGCTCACGTTTACCTATAAGTTCAATACTTTCGGAAAAGGCAACGAGCCCACCGACCGCAACAATCACCGGTGGGGTCCCGGTGGCCCCGGAGGGCCGCCTCCAGGCGGCGGACGCGGTCCGCGGTAAAAGCAGAAATGTGTGTTTTATAAGAGATAAAGTGGAGGCTCCGGCAAATATTTGCCGGAGTTTTCGCGTTATAATGCATATGAAGTCATTCAAGACAATGGCTTCTGAATCCTATGTAACTGGTCGTACAATACTCCAATGAGCGATTTCAAACTCAACATATTGGGCTGCGGAAGCGCTACGCCGTCGCTGCGCCATCTGCCGGCCTGCCAGGTAATCGACTACCGAGGCTCGCTGATGATGATCGACTGCGGCGAGGGGACTCAGCTCTCCATGCGCCGCCAGCGGCTCAAGTTCTCGCGCCTGAACCACATATTCATATCCCATCTCCACGGCGACCACTGCCTGGGGCTCCCGGGATTGCTTTCCACACTCGCCCTTCAGGACAAGGGGGGCACCGTGACCGTCCATACCTTTGCCGACGGAGTGAAGATTTTCATCGAGATAATGGATTTTTTCTGCCGCGAGCGGCCGTTCGACCTGCATTTCAACGTGGTAGACCCCACACGCCGCCAGACGGTGCTCGACCTGCCGGGACTCGCGGTCGAGGCCATACCGCTGCGCCACCGTGTTCCCTGCGTGGGCTACATCTTCCGCGAAAAGCCAAAACCCCGCCATCTGCGCGGCGATATGGTGAAATTCCTTGATATTCCTGTATCGAAACTTCACGACATCAAGTGTGGGGCCGATTATACAGCTCCCGACGGCCGCATTTTCGCAAACGACATGCTGACCACCCCGGCCGATCCGGCCATAAGCTATGCCTACTGCTCCGACACGGTGTTCACCCCCTCGCTCGCCCGCGAGGTCGAGGGTGTCGACTGGCTCTATCATGAGGCAACCTATACCGACGAGGCTTCCGTACGCGCCCGCGAGCGCTACCACTCCACGGCCTCCGAGGCTGCCCGCATCGCCGCCGATGCCCATGTAGGCCACCTACTGCTCGGCCACTTCTCCAAAGCCTACACCGACGAATCCACACATCTGGCCGAGGCACGCGCCATCTTCCCCTCCACCACCGTCTGCACCGAGGGCCAGGTCTTCGACCTCGCCAACCCCGAGATACGGTAGTTAGTCCTCCCATTGACATAGTAATTAGATTTATGATATTAAGGTCCTTAGGGTCGTTAAAGACCTTAAGGACCTTAATGCTATGCATAGATTCTTATGGAGGAAATGTGGCGTTAAACTCGTTGTCTCTTTCTGGAGGGAGAAGAGTGCTGTCGCGCCTACACCGAAATGGTTGAAGCGATACTACTCGTTAATAATTTGTCACATCTTCACTGTTTACCATATATTGCTGCAATTCCCGTGGGTCGGCTTTTGTTATACGCCAATTGATGATCTGGTTTAAATACATCTCGTTGATTGCAGCGATAAAAGCCTCGTATGTGGCATTCGGAGCCATTTTTATGAGCACTTGGGGAGTATTGCTGTATTTGTATTCTTCGCGAAGCCCTTTCAGCAGATTGAGATACTCATCTGTCGTAATATCATTCTTATGTAATCTCTCCTTCAATCGGTCTACAGCGTTTATGACGAGTTCATTTCTCTGACTGAGTACCATCGGCAAACCCCCACGACCTTCGTTATAGTCGGTACGGCAATCCATGAGTTCATATTCCTGCGCCTGATCTGCGGTCTGAGTGCCGTTCCATACACGGGCAATGAATTTTCGATGTGCGCCCTCACTGCCGTTGATGGGCTTTCCCGAAGAATCGCGGATATTGTCAACAATCATTACAAGAGCCCGGTTCTCGTCGATAAAGCCTCCCCAGGCATCATTTAAACTTCTTACATTGGCACCCCAACCGTCGCCGGCACCCATGAACGACAGGCACCAGCCACCCTCATTGCTGTCCTCGACTTGCGAGGTCATGAATTTGTAAGGGTGTATCCGGTAAACATCGCCCAACAGCCGGTCAATATGTGAATACGCGCAGGATTTATCGGCAACAATCACTAAATCGAAACCAAGCGGCAGATTGCTTGCATCCGGCATTGTATTTGAATTCCATATCAGCGGTTCCGTATTAAGAATTTCTTCGGGAAGTTCTACTTCTTCTTCCGGTTCTAATTCCTCTAATAATGCCAAATTATTCGCTTCAGTTTCTTCATCTTCTATCTCCTGGACCGGATTAAGCGAATAATCCTGCTCGGCATTTCCTGATTCTACACTTTGTGCAACCACACGGAGTGCGGCAATCCAATTCATGATACTGTTTGCATAGTTATCATCGTAGTCGGTTTGCGGCAAGATGCCGCTGCCATTTATTGATTTAAGTTCTGCCAACGGCTTGCGGTAGTTTTCGCTCCATTGCTTCACGGTCATACCGATGTCGTCCAACACAACAAAATTGGCAAGTTGCTCCTCGGTAATATTCTCGCGGTCAACGCTGGAGGAAAGAAGCGCCTGAAGCGCCACCATTCTGCGCAGCTTCTTAGTAGGAATTCCGCTTGCGCCGTCGCCTCGAAATGCGAGACGGCCACGTCCGCTATTGTCAAGTGTAATAGTCGCAATATCCACGTTCAGAACCGGCACAGCCGAAATAGAATATGGCGTGGAGATATTATCGGGAGCATACATCTGTTTCGCTTCAACCATCTGCGATTCTGTGTCCTCGATTCCATCGGCAGAAGAATCGGCCGCAGCGCTGTTTTTATTACCGCAGCCGGTAATAATCACCGCCATAATCAATGACATAAAAAACTCTTTCTTCATAAATTAAGGTTTAAAATAACGTTTCTGATTATTTTTGTGGTTATGGAAGTCTCTACTTTATGTTCAGGACTAATCTGAATCCAAGATTATTGCCATGGGGAGTGTATGTGGTCTTCCACCGTTCATATATTGTCTCCGGGCCGCCACGCCAGATATTGACTGTCATCTTGAATCCCGTGCTATATGGCTGATCGGAAACAAGCTCCCACACGCCACCGGTCATATCATACAATCCCAATTCATTAGCAATCTTTTTCTTGGCGTATATATCGACCTTGGATTTATCGTTAGTGCCTGCATAAGCATATCCCATCGACTGGTTTCCGCCGCGAGCGGCGTATTCCCATTGCGCTTCAGAAGGAAGTGAGAAAGTAAGCCCCGTGATACGGTTCAACTCCTTGATAAATTTTGCAATCTCATCAGGCTTGATATCGACTACCGATTGTTCAGGCGTTCTGGCAGAGCCGGTCAATGGTCTGTAGAAAGAATCAAAGCCCGGCAGGACTGCTTCCCAAAGCTTATTGCTCACTTCAAATTTATTTATATAGAACGTTCTCACATTCAACTCCGTACCATAAGGGATGTTTGATGGTATATACTCGGTGATTTTACCCCTGAAGGTATATGTACCCCCTTCCACTTTCACCATATCGGCAATCGCATCTGAAATGATTTCCTTACGGTCGTTACTGATGCCTTTCGCCCAGATAACTTTCTTAAACAACGGATGGTTAAGCCGCGCCTGCTGCTCGGGAGTGAGTATTTTTTCCTCCTTGTAATCAGGACATACAACAAGGCGCAGACCGGTGTCTTTACTTCTGAATGCCTGACCTCCCCACTTACGCGTCGTTACCTGATTGATATTGCCGCCATAATCGGTTGTGCCGCCTCCGCTTCGCAAGACTCGGCCATTGCCGCTTGCAGGGCCGACCGGATTCTTAACCTCAATTTCCGAATAAGGACCGAACCAGTCGGAGCACCACTCATACACCCCGCCACTCATTCCGTAAAGGCCCAGCTCATTTGGCATTATACGGAACGAGCCATCTCTGTTCTTTCGGTATAAATCGTCAGCCCGGTTTGTTCCGGCATATAGATAGCCTTTTGACGCACTTCCTCCCTTTGCGGCATATTCCCATTGCGCTTCGGTAGGCAAGCGGAACTCAATGCCGGTCATCTGTCTGAGTTTCTTTAAGAATTCCATACAGTCGTTCCACGACACATTGTCAACCGGGCCATTGTCCGACGGATTATTGCTCGGATTATAGCCCATAACGGCACTCCACAAAGTCTGGTCAACTCCGTATTTTCCTATCAAATACGGACTCAGTGAAACCTTATGTCCCGGCTCATCAATCTTATACGCCTTTTTAGCTCCCATTCGGAATGTACCATCTTCAATAAAGACCATATTGTCGTAGGCAGCCTGAATTACAGCTTTTTTGGCCTCAGGAATATTTAGCGCCCATTTAATTGGTTTCCGGAAAGCTCCCTCCGCCTGCTTTTTCTTAAGTTCCTGCGCCTTACGTTCCTGTTGCTTCCTTCGCTGTTCGGCTATTTCAGCCGCTGTCTGTCGTCTTGCTGCCGAATTGTCCGGATAATTTTCAAATTTCGTTTTATAATAATAAGATATTTTTGTAGGAGAAAGGTAGAATGCATTCTCGCCAACAGATTCAACCCCATCAGGCAAAAAAATCTCCTTTAATTTCTTACAGGATGTAAAAGCGTAGCCATCAATTTTCTTAAGTCCGTAGGGCAAAAATATTTCTTCCAGATCTGAATAGGAAAAAGCGCTGCTCTCTATTGTTTCTATGTTTTTAGGCAACTCAATCTTTTTTATTCCGGATGATGAAAACAACCCATAAGTTATTGCAGTCAATTTTGACGGCAATCTGACTTCTTGAAGTTTCTGACAGTACCCAAAGGTTCCGTATCCTATTGTTAAGATGCTTTCAGGCAAGGAAATTGACTGAAGTTCACTACAACCGGCAAAAGCCCTTGCGCCTATTTTCTTCACATCATGGGGGAGGGATACAGATATAAGATTCTTACAATTGTTAAAAGCATTATTAGCTATCTCGTTTATTCCTTCCGGAAACGTAATGGAAGTTATTGGAGACTTGCGGAATGCGCCCTCCCCGATTTTTACTACGGTATATCCCCGGCCCTTATACTCTACCTGACCAGGGATAATCACGGCTGAGAAGTTTTTATAATTCTTCTCATTGTCCTTTTTCTCGTATGTAACCTCGACCTTGCCGGTAGCAATAATATTATAACAGAGTCCATCTACTTTGAAATCATGATTTTTGGCCTCACCCCCACAGAATGATGCAAGAAAGAGTGCCAACAACAATATGCGGCAGATATTTGATTTCATTTTTGTCAAATTATTCATGTGATATATTTAGAAAACGAGGAGATACCTTGCTATTCAGAATCTGATTTCTGGAGATCATTCTCCCGATGGCTCCTTGGTGTGAGCCGTATACGACAATGCGAATTGTTCATACTCGCTAAATCCATCGGTCTCGATAAAATATGGCCATATTTTCCCTTTTACGATATAAAACTGATTTGATGATGAACCCGGATAGAATTCGTAATGACTGTTGTGATAATCATGGGCTCCGCCAAAATCCACACCTCGGTCTACGGTGTTCCAATCTTCGTCAAAACCTTTAATATCCTTAATTATAATTCTTAGCGACGACATCCCAAGGTCCTTGCTTTGAAATTTCCATGTACCGGAATATTCTTCATCCCTATCTACCGGATAAAGAAGGCATATCCCCTCGTTTTGTGGACTTCCGGGTTCGTTTTCGCTTTTATTGATATGTAATATAAAACGTGTTCCGGCTTTATCGGTAAATTCCAGCAACGTGCCGATTAACGACATTGTGTTCTCATCATGCCTGATACGCATTTTTTCAATACGTTTGGCGAATTCCATACCGGTCGGAGTATCAAAATTAAATGAATCCAGATTCCGTATCTGAGGACTATTGGTAATCTGCGCCCAGTATTCGTATGCTTCAGACCGCTCCTCGTCCGACATTCTGGCAATATACATCAACGCCTTTGAGCATGCGCCGTCAAATCTGGCTTTGGCTCCGTTGATGTTCTCATTAAATATCATCCGGTCAACTACTTTCATTTCCGCAATGAATGTATCTATGACCTGTCGAGGAGACATTTGCGGCAAAGCCACCTCTGCAGGATTGGGGGCAGGAGCTACTGACTCGGTATTGGCAACATCCGAGCTGGTATTTCCGTCTGATGAGTTATTGCCGCAACCTGCGAGAGCTGTTCCTATTAGCAATGAAAAAATCCATCGCAAATTTATCTTTCTCATAAATAATGCTGTATAAATTTGTTATCGGTAAGTACTGAAAGTGGAATGAACGTGTCAAGCTTTCGCATTGCCAATCGTAAGTTAACGAGCTTGCAGAAGCCTCAGGCGGAATATGCTGATATGCCGGCATTCTGCGCTGTCGAGTCGTCGTTGATGTGGATCATGCGCGATTGCAGTTCGAGGGCATCCATAGTCCAGTTGTCCCGGATGCGTCAGCTCTTAGCGTCGACCGTTAATTGGTGTGTATAAAGGATTGAAATGTGCAGTCGGTGTGTCGTCCCCTCTTCCCGACGGGTTTTGATAAAAAAAATAGCGTGGGACAATGTCAGTTTATCTAATCCGGGCATCGCCAAACGCCTGTACGCGATAAACAGTCCACCCCACGCCACGTCGATATATCGACCCCTCTTGTCGGGGGGTGGACATGCGACAAGCATGAAGCGTTTTGACTGCTTCCTCCTGCGTACTTTGATGAAATTGGCGATTTCGGATTCAGGATAAAGCTAAAACGCTCATTATAAATATGTCTGTCGAGTCGGTGACTGCGACAATGCAAAGATATTTAAAATTTTGATTTTGTGCAACTCATATGGATGCTGATGAAACCCGACGTGACTGAACGTAGTGCCTCCGGGAAATGCTTCGCCTGCGTTGTAGGGAGTGCGTCTCATCGCCTTAATCGATGCTTAGCGTGAGGCCATTGCATAAAACGCTGAAAAATAATTGGCAAAAGTCCAGGAGTGAATTATATTGTAGTAGTTTAGCTTGGACATTTATTTCAATAGCTTTCTGTCGGAGACTGCATTTTCCAGTACGTTCATCTGATGGATGGCAATCTGATTAAGCTTTATTAGCCGTTCTCGCTGTGTCAGGCCTTGCTCAATGAAAACAGCATTGAGATTTTCCATATTAGAGAGGCATATTAGTTCGTTGATTGTGGCATAATCCCTTATGTTGCCTTTAAGGTCGGGATTGGCCTCGCGCCATTGCTTGGCCGTTACGCCGAACAAAGCAACATTCAGCACGTCGGCTTCATTTGCATAGATGATGCTCGCCTGGGCCGGTGTCAGTTCCGCCGGGATAAGATTCTGTTGGATTGCATCGGTGTGTATGCGATAGTTGATTTTCGAGAGTTCCCGTTTTGCCGTCCAGCCTAATAAACGTTGTTCCTCCGCTTTGAGCCGCTGAAATTCCTCTATTAGATAAAGCTTGAACGAAACACTGATTGCAGACCCGAATTCAAATGCTATGTCCTTATGGGCATAGGTGCCTCCATACCGTCCCTTCTTTACGATAATGCCGATAGCATTTGTGCGCTCAATCCATTCCGAGGCGCTTAGCACAAACGATGGCAACCCGGCGCTTATTCTAAAGTGGTCGAATTCGACCACTTTAAAATTGGAGTTGTGTATCAACTCCCAGGTGCCGAGGAATTCAATTGTATATCGGTTCCTTAACCAGTTTTTGATGATATCAGCAGACCGGTTATCGCCATCTTTGGCAGTAGCCATATCTGTGAGGGAAATATAATCTTGTTCATCTACAGAGAGAACCGTGACCGGTGTATTTTGAACGATGAGTTTAGACATTCTTTCAAAGATGTTGGGAGGATATTGGGGAAGCCATGGGAGGAAGGCCGATTTTATTATTTGGCGGGGTGGAGGCGGGAGAGAAGGTCGTCGTGGAGGGCGGTTTTCTTTTCGATGTGGTCGAGGACCATGCGGACGAAGGGGTCGCGCTCGAATTCGCCGCGCACCTGCTCGAAGTCGCCCCGGCGGTTGCGTTCGGAGGTGGTATCGAGGCCGAAGCCGATGTGTGATACTGCCGAGAACTCCTTGCGGGCGTCGTCGTAGAGCATGCGGTCGAGTTTTACCACGCTCTCGACCCAGCGTTTTGCTATTGAGGCCACGTCGGCTATGGTGAGGTCGGAGCATTCTTTGCCGAGCCAGCGGCTGAAATTCTCCACAACCCATGTCCATTCCATCTCATAGTAGTCGGCATGGAGGCGGTGCAGCCGCTGGTTGACCGCGTCGAGGCGCTGGATGCTTCCGTCGGCAATCTCGGAGCACAGACGGCGAATTTCCTGCTTGGGTGCGATGAGTCCGGCAAGGTCAACCCATTCACCGCGTCCGGCTTCGAGGGTAGGGGCGAGGCGGCGCCGGATGTCGGCGTCGCAGGTAATCTGCATCCCTTCGAGGCGTTTCAGCACGGAGTTGCCCATGAATTTGTCGATGGCCATGCCGTAGTACATGCGCCCCTTGCGCAGGGCGGATGCGCTGATGGTCATCCCCTGGTAGGAGTAGAATTGCGACGTTTCGCCCGAGGTGGCTTCGATTTCGTCGAGCAGGGAGATGCCGTCCATCATCTTCTGCACGGTATATGGACTGAGCAGGTTGAAATTTATGAAATCAAGCTTATGGGGTGTGCGGCGCTTGTCGCGCTTGGGCCACTTCATGGCGTCGCGGATTGTGCCGACGCTCTTGAGGTTGACGCCGGGCACGAGGTGGGATTCCCCGGCTTTCTCTATCAGGTAGCTGAACGGAAGGCGGGAGGTATCGGAGTGGCTTACGTGGCGCCCCATCACCAGCGAGAATGCGCCGATGTGGGCCGGCCACAGGATGTAGCTGTCGGAGGTGGTTTTCGAGCCGCGGTCGACCACGCCCTGATGGATGGGGCCGAGCTTGTACATGTGGTTGCTCTGGTTCGATCCGGAGCCGGCGTTGAGGAATGAGAACATACCGGCTATCAGGAGGCTCGACTTGTGCATCGTCACGGTATAAGGGCCGGCGAAGATAGCGGCCGACTCGCCGTTTTCACAGGCGCAGTTGGCGAAGAAAAGTGAATCGTGGGCCGAGAAAAGGCGCGTAAGCTGCGATGCCTGCCCAACGAAGGTATGGACGAGCACCGCGCCACAGTCGACTTTAGCGCCGGCGCAGAGAATGAAGTCTTCAGCCATCACGTTAGGCCCGACGAAAACGGGGTCGTCGGCTTCCGACATTATCGAGCCGTTGACAAGGCGCGTGGCTCCGTCGATGGTCGCGTGCGGCCCGACGTAGAGGTCGTTGATGGTCCCGGTGTTGACTATGGTGACGTGGTCGGCAATTTTGCCGCGTGAGGAACGCCGCGACTCCACGTAGTCGTCTACGAGTTTACGGAGCCGGCCTATCAGCTCCTTGTCGTGACGGTACATGGCTATTATGTAGGCCACATGGGCCGAGAGGCAGTCGTAGATCGGCACTTCGCGTCCGCCCGTCTCGTTGAGCACCGATACCTCGATGCCGTTGCCGAAGGTCGATTCGCCGGTCATGGCTATGCAGGCCGTGTTGGCGATGAGAGTGCCGTCGGCTATGTCGTAGTCGGCGATATAGTTGCCGATGCGGTCGATGAGCACGTTGTCGCCTATATTGCAGTTGTGGACGCGGGCGAAGTAGATTCCCGTCTGCATGGGCACGTGGGCGCCGACCGTAAGGACCTCCTCGGTGGTGCCGAGGGTCACGTCGCCGGAAAAAGTGGCGTGGCGGTAGTGCTGAGGGCGGAAGGGGTCGGCAACGCGGATGCGGGTCCAGTCGTCGCAAGTGCATGCATTGGCTTCGAGGATGGCGATTTCGTCGGAGGTGAGCAGGCGGTGGTTCATAGGGGCGGAAGGTTTAAAGTTGACGGTTTAGGGTATAGGTTTTAAAACCTGCTGATGGGGTCAGAGCAGCGAGGTCTTCAGCTCGGCGAGCGATATGCCGCGCAGGTCTTTGGGGGAAAGAAGCATTTCCGCCGGGTCGACAGGCCAGTCGATGCCTACTTCAGGATCGTCGAAGCGGAGGGTTGCCTCACTCTGCGGGGCGTAGACGTTGTCGACCTTATACTGGAACTGGGCCACGTCGCTCAGCACGAGAAATCCGTGGGCGAAATGGCGCGGAATGTAGAGCTGACGGGCATTCTCGTCGGAAAGCTCCACGGCCACGTGGCGGCCGAATGTGGGCGAACCCTTGCGGATGTCGACGGCCACGTCGAGCACACGGCCGCGCGACACGCGCACCAGCTTAGCCTGCGACCATTCGCCTTTCTGGAAATGCAGCCCGCGGAGCACGCCGCGCGTCGACATCGACTCGTTGTCCTGCACGAATCTGGGCGCGATGCCCGTGGCGGCTTCGAATTCGGCCTGTTTGAAAGTCTCCATAAAGTAGCCTCTGGCGTCGCCGAATTTTTTCGGTTCGACAATCCATACACCTTCTATTTCGGTAGGAATGAAGTTCATAGATGAAAAGAATTGTGTCTTGTTATAAAAAATCGGCCTAAACTCAGTGCTTAGGGCGTGAAAAAAATTTAACATCGGCCAAAACAATCGGCCGGCGGGTTGTTATTATGTTGCAAAAATACTATTTTTGCTCAACATTCAAAAGCCAATTTTACAACTGCTAAAACTATCCCCATATGAAACAGCGCAACATCATCCTTTTCGACCTCCCTGCGGTGCGTGAAAATTTACTTCCGCTTAGCTACACCAGGCCCATAGCCGACTTTCTGGTCGGAATCACGACCTTGCGCAAGAAGTGGGAATCGTTTCTCGCAGGAGAGTTCTCATATTCCACAGTGGGCTATCTCTCCGAGAAATACCCGATGAAGACGGCAGAGGAAAATCTTTTCATCGCCTCGAACATCATCGCCACCGAGCATCTGGCGCGCCGCCTCGACACGCTCGAGCCGGGCGAGGTGCTGATGGCCGACACCATGGCCGGCCAGCGCGTGCTTGTGGGCTTCAAGGGCGGTCCCAACCGTCTCGACGAAGTGATTCATTCCATGCCTGCCGGTATCGTATATGAGGAGAAAGTCGACGCCATCAACTACGTTTACGATATCTTCCTGCTCAACGGGCGCCAGATCGAGGCCGATTTCGACGTACTTACCGCGGGGCGCGAGGGGCAGAGCATTCCGCGCAGCAACACCGTAATCGGCGACCCCGACCGGATTTACATCGAGAGCGGTGCGATTGTGGAGGGCGTGGTGCTCAACGCATCCCACGGCCCTATTTATGTCGGCCGTCACGTGGAAATAATGGAGGGAAGCTGTCTCCGCGGTCCCATCGCGCTGGGCGAGCATTCCACCGTCAATATGGGAACGCGAATCTACCCGGGCACGTCGCTCGGCCCATGGTGTAAGGTAGGCGGCGAGCTCAACAACGTTGTGATTTTCGGCTTCACCAACAAGGCCCACGACGGCTTCCTGGGCAACGCCGTAATCGGCGAATGGTGCAACCTCGGTGCCGGCTGCGTTGCCTCGAACCTAAAGAACGACTATACGGAAATCAAGCTCTGGAACTATCCCAGTCACCGCTTCCTGCGCACCGGACTGCAGTTCTGCGGCCTGATTATGGCCGACCACTCGAAGGCAGGAATCAACACGATGTTCAACACGGCCACCGTTGTAGGCGTGGGAGTCAACATCCATGGCTCGGGCTTCCCGCGCAATTTCATCGCCTCGTTCAGCGAGGGCGGACCTTCGGGATTCACCGATCTGCCCATGGAGAAATTCTTCGACATCGCCAAGCGCATGATGGCTCGTCGCGGCCGCTCGCTTTCCGAGGCCGACAACCGCATATTCCATGCCATACGCGAACTCGCAGAAAACTACAAGTAAACACATCAGACCGTATAAAATATAAGGGCGATGCGACGGCTGGCGCATCGCCCTTATATTTTATAATCTGGGAATCAGTTGCCGAGGGCCACTGCGGCGGCTTTGGCGATTGCCTGCGGGGTGAGTCCGTTGGCGGCCATTAGCTCTGAGGCCTTGTAGCGGTCGGGGAGGGCGCGCGGGAGGCCCAGCACTTTCACCTTTACGGGTGCTTCGCCGAGATAGGCGGCGATTTTCTCTCCCATGCCTCCGGCCACGCTGTTGTCTTCAAGCGTAATCAGTACGCGGTAGTCGCGTAGGGAGTCGAGGGTGGTGCGGTCTATGTCGGAAACTATGCGCGGATTGATGAGGGTAGGGGTGAGGCCCTGCTGCTTCATCAGCTCCACGGCATCGCGGCCGAGTTGCATGAAGTCGCCTGCGGCGATTACGGCCACATCCTTGCCCACCTCTACAATCTGGTAGCCGATGTTCGTATAGTCGTCGGCTACTTCGGTTGTGGCCGGAGCAACCGGCACTGCGGGAGCGATTATCATAACAGGCGTCTCGGTCTGGTCGATAGCCCAGTCGAGCATGGCGGTGAATTCGTCGGCATTGGTGGGCGCGAGAACCGGGAAGTTGGGGATGGTGGCGGTCATCGGCGCGCAGAAGAAGCCGAGGTGAGTCTCGTCGGGGATGCCCCAGACGCTCCCGTTGAAGGTGACGAACACCGCTGCGGTGGAGTTGATGGCCACGTCCTGCTCGAGCTGGTCGTAGGCGCGCTGGAGGAATGTGGCCTCCACGCCGAACACCGGGCGTGCACCGCCCTTTGCAAGTCCCGAGGCGAGACCTGTGGCGCATTGCTCGGCGATGCCAACGTCGATAAACTGGCTCCCGGCGGCCTCGCGGCGGTCGGGGCCGAAGGCGATGGCGCCCGGAGTGCCGGCGGTGATGGTGCAAACCTTCGGATCGTTGGCCATGCGGTCGAGCATATGGGTGGCGAAGAGGTCTTCATACATGCGCGGATGAACCGGTTTGAGCAGTTCGCCGGTCTTGGGGTCGAATGGCATCGAATAGTGGAACTTCTCCTTATTGCGCTCGGCCACGGGGAGGCCTTTGCCTTTCATGGTGTCGATATGGACCACCACGGGCGTGTCGGAGTCCTTTACAGCTTCGAACGCCTTGACGAGGCTGGCTACGTCATTGCCGTAGGGCACATAGAGATAGCGGAAGCCCATGGCTTTGAACAGATTGCACTGGGCGGTGCCGTCGGTGTCGCGCAGCAGGCGCAGATTCTCATAGATACCTCCGTGGTTGGGGGCTATGCTCATCTGGTTGTCGTTGACCACCACGATGAAGTTCGTCCCGAGGGTGGCGGCGTAGTCGAGACCCTCGAAGGCCTCGCCTCCGCTGAGTGAGCCGTCGCCGATTATGGCTACGACGTTCTCCTTTCCGCCCCGCAGGTCGCGGGCTTTGGCCAGGCCGGCGGCGAGAGCCACCGAGGTCGATGTGTGGCCGACTGAAAAGAGGTCGTAGGGGCTCTCCTTGGGCGAGGTGTAGCCTGTCACGTCGTCGTAGTGTGCCGGGTCGAGAAATGCCTGGATGCGGCCTGTGAGCATTTTATGGGGGTAGGTCTGATGCGATACGTCGAACACGAGTTTGTCGGCGGGGGCGTCGAACACGTAGTGCAGCGCGATGGTGGCCTCCATGAAACCGAGGTTGGGGCCAACGTGACCGCCGTGGCGGCCGAGCTTTTCGGTAAGGGGAACGCGGAGACGGTCGGCGAGCACCTGAAGCTCATCGACCGTCAGCCTTTTTATGTCGGCAGGCGATTTGATTGACGCGAGGTCGAAATTGTCGGCCACGCGAATAGAGGTGTTATCCATTGTCGGTATGTTTTTGGGAATGTTGTCCGGAAGAAAATGGTATCGCTTGAATAACGCCTGCCGGCGTGCCATAGTTTATTTGCGGCGGTAGTGGGTTAGGCGTTTCTTCATCTGGTTGAGGCGATGGAAGGCGGAGCGCAGACGCAGCCACAGCGGCGAGGGAGTGGTGGCGATGTCGGATCCGAGCGGGTCGGTGAATGAGAACTGCATCGGTTCGGCGCCGAACTGCTCGGGATAGACGATGCAGAGGTTGTTGCTGCTGAAATACTTCTGGAGCAAAAGTGGTGTCTCGGCCATATGAGCCGTGTAGGAGAGGGAGTTGGGGCGCGCCGACACCACGACCATCAGGTCGTCGTCGAGCACGCGGTTGGCCAGCAGCATGAAATCGTCGTCAGACTCCATGGTGCGGTACTCATGGCGGATTTCGAGCGAGGCGTGGCGTATTACGGCGCGCACGGCCTGCTCCTGCACCTTCCGGCAGCAGAATATTATGCGGCAGCCTATCTGGGCGGCCAGAGCGCCCATGGCCTCGACCCACGAGCGGAAACCGGTCTCGTACTCGGCCTTTTCGGGCATGAAGACGGCGATGCGGGTTATAGTGTTGAGCGGGATATAGCAGCGCGAGATTACCGTCTCGCAGTTGGTGGCGCGGAGCAATTGCTCGATTTTAGCGCCCATGAAGGTATCGATTACGGTGGCCTTGCGGTGCATGCCGAGAATTATTCGGTCTACATCGCGCTCCTGAATGCAGTTCAGGATGCCTGTAACGGTGTTGAGGTCGAAGCGCTCGACCAGATTGATGGCGGTGTCGGCGCCTGCGGCGGTGTCGGCGGCGATTTTCAGGGCGTTCTCTCCCACAGCCTTCGATGCGCGCGAGTTGTCGTTGCGCACGTGGAGGGCGAGCAGGCGTTCGGCTCTTATGCCCGAGCGGTGTCGGCGCATCATAAGAGCGAAATCCGTCAGCGCCTGGGCTGTGATGGGGTTGGAGAGGCATACAAGGGATTTTCGCGGTGCCGAGGCCCGGGCGCGGGTTTCTTCCTCGCTCTCGGAGGTTATCCCCTCGGAGGTAGCTTCCTGCTGGAGCTGGCGCACTTTGATTTTGGCGGCCGCAGTCGATGTGCATATCGGGGCGATGGCGCAGGTTACGAGAATCACGAGCACCGTGCCGTTGAGAATGGTCTCGTCCATCATGCGCGTGCCGTCGGGGAGAATCATGTTGTAGCCGATGGTCACAACGGCCAGGGCCACTGCGGTGTGGGCGGTGGTCAGCCCGAACATCATCGAGCGGTCGGCGGGAGCCATGCCGTAGAGCCGCTGGGCTGCCAGGGCTGCCAGCCATTTGCTTGCGAGCGCCACAGCCAGCATGATCGATGCTATGAGCAGCGTATTGCCTTCCACGATAACGCGCAGGTTAATCATCATTCCCACGCCTATAAGGAAGTAGGGGATGAAAAGGGCATTGCCCACGAATTCGATGCTGTTCATCAGCGGCGATGTGGCCGGAATGTAGCGGTTGAGCACCAGTCCGGCGAAGAAAGCTCCGAGCACAGGCTCAAGCCCGATGGCTCCCGACACCCAGGCTGAGAAAAACACCATTACGAGCACATAGACATATTGCGTGACCTTCTCGCTGAAGCGCTTGAAAAACCAGCGTGTGATGCGGGGAAAGGCGTAGAGCACCCCCATGCAGTACATCGCCAGTTTGGCTATGAGCCATAGCATGGCGGAAATCTGGAATTCGCCGGTGAGGTGGATGTTGACGCATGCGGCCAGCACGAGCAGAGCGCCGATTACCGCCACAATAGTTCCTACCACGGAGATAAGTACAGCCGGAGTCTTCGTAAGACCGAAGCGTGCGGCCACGGGATAGGCTATGAGGGTATGGGACGCATACATCGAGGCAAGCAGAAACGATGTTAGCCAGCCCAGATGGAGCAGATAGCCGCTCGCCGCCACACCCATTGCCATGGGAATGAAAAAAGTGAGCAGCCCGAACGAGATTCCGCGCCGCAGGTTGCGCCGCAGATGGTACATATCGATTTCCAGCCCCGCAAGAAACATCAGGTAGAGCAGGCCTACCTGCCCGAAGATATTGAACGAGCTGTCGCGGTCGAGCACGTCGAATCCGTAGGGCCCGACCACCACACCGGCCACAATCATGCCTATTATGTGCGGAATCTTCAGCTGCGTGAGAATCACCGGTGCCAACAGTATTATTGTCAGCACTATCAGGAAGATGGTGACGGGGTCGGTGACTAACGCGGCTAATATCATCGGGTGTAACTGCGCGGTGGTTTTCGGAGGTCTTGGCGGCTGTTATTTCTTGTGGGCGAGCATGTAGAGGGCAATCTGCACGGCGTTGAGCGCGGCTCCTTTGCGGATCTGGTCGCTTACGGTCCAGAACGAGAGCCCGCAGTCGTCGGCGAGGTCCTTGCGCAGGCGGCCTACGTATACCGGGTCGTGGTGGGCAAGCTCGAGCGGCATGGGGTAGACTCCGTTGGCGGGGTCGTCCATCATCACCACACCTTCGGCTTTCTCGAAGGCGGCGCGGGCGTCGGCGAGGCTTACGGGGCTCTCCGTCTCCACCCAGATGGCCTCGGAGTGGGCGCGCAGCACCGGCACACGTACGCATGTGGCGCTCACACGCATGTCGGGCGAGTGCATTATCTTACGTGTCTCGTTAAACATCTTCATCTCCTCCTTGGTGTAGCCGTTGTCGGTGAACACGTCGATGTGGGGGATGACATTGCCGGCGAGCTGTGCCACGAATTTCTTCACGGTGGGCTTTTCGCCGCGGGCGATTTCTCCATACTGGTTTTCAAGCTCCTGCATTGCAGCGGCTCCTGCGCCGCTGGCTGCCTGATATGTGGCCACGTGCACCCGGCGGATGGGGCTGAGGTCGTTGATGGGTTTCAGGGCCACCACCATCTGGATTGTGGTGCAGTTGGGGTTGCCGATTATGCGGCGTGGGGCGTTGAAAGCGTCGTCGCCGTTGACTTCAGGCACCACCAGCGGAACGTCGGGATCCATGCGGAAGGCGCTGGAGTTGTCGATCATCAGCGTGCCGTGTTTCGTTATTGTCTCGGCGAATTCGCGCGAGGTGGATGCGCCGGCCGAGGTGAATGCTATGTCGATGCCGCGGAAATCGTCGTTGTGGCGGAGTTCCTTCACAGTGTATTCCTTGCCGCGGAAGGTATAGGATTTCCCCGCGCTGCGGCTGGAGCCGAAGAGCGTGAGGTTGTCGACGGGAAAATCGGTCTGGTCGAGCACACGGAGTAGTTCCTGGCCTACGGCGCCGCTGGCGCCAACTATTGCTATGTTCATGTCGGGAATAATGATTTCTTGGGAGTCGGTATGGGTTTGTTTCTGCAAAAGTAGTAACTTTACGGCAATTAACGAAACATACCCCTGTTTATAATATGGTGATAACGCCCTATGAGGCCTCTATGGCCGCCGAGTGGGATGAGTTTGCGGCGCGTTCGCGCCAGCAGACGTTTCTGCTTACGCGTCCCTATATGGACTATCATTCCGACCGCTTCGCCGACGCGTCGATTATCGCGCGCAGCGATTCGGGGCGCATTGTCGCCATGCTTCCGGCCAACCGGAACGGCAACACACTATGGTCTCATCAGGGCCTTACCTATGGCGGCTGGATAACGCCCGTGCGGGGCTTCGACGCCTCCACGATGCTTGAAGTATGGGGTTTAGCCATAGAATATTATCGCAACAGTGGGGTGGGAGAGATGCTCTACAAACCTCTGCCGTGGATATATCCTTCGGTGCCTGCCGACGACGATATTTACGCGCTATTCCGGCTCGGAGCCACGATGGAGGCGTGCGGTATCTCATCGGCCGTCGACCTGCGCGACGCTCCGCGTTTCGACGAGAACTCGCGTCGCAACCTGCGCCGGGCTGAGGTGGCCCGGCTGAGGGTGGGGGAGAGCCGCCGCTTTGTCGAATACTGGAAGATACTTGAAGACGTGCTTGCTGGGAGACACGATGCGCGCCCTGTCCACTCGCTCGCCGAAATCGAGCTGCTCGCCTCGCGCTTTCCGGAGAATATCCGGCTCTTCGCCGTCGACGGCCCCGACGGGCGTATGGTTGCCGGAACCGTATTGTATCTCACCCCGACCGTGGCTCACGCGCAATATATCGCCGCATCGGGCGAAGGCCGCGCCCACGGCGCGCTTGCGTTGCTGTTTCATAAGCTTCGTGCCGACCTTGCCGCCGGGCTCTACGGCCCGGTGCGCTACCTCGACTTCGGCATATCCACCGAGCGCGGCGGCCATCTTCTCAACGAGGGACTTCACCGCCAGAAGCAGGGTTTCGGCGGTCGCTCCGTCGCCTATCCGCTCTATCGCCTCCCCCTCCACTGAACCGGCGGAAATATTTCTCAAAATATTTGGTAATTAGCTGAATAAATCGTAATTTTGCATCGCTTTTCGGAGTATTGCGTGTCCGTTCATGTTGCAATCCGTTGGGATTCAACGCGATGGAGCGCGATATTCGTGCGCGGAAAGCCATGAAATACGCAGTTAAAAAGCAAAGCATAAGAAACCAAACATCAAAACTCATTTAACAAACTAAGATGCCTACTATTCAGCAATTAGTAAGAAAAGGACGCGAAACCCTTGTGGACAAGAGCAAATCGCCCGCCCTCGACAGCTGCCCCCAGCGTCGCGGTGTCTGCGTGCGTGTTTACACTACCACACCTAAGAAACCTAACTCGGCTATGCGTAAGGTAGCCCGTGTGCGCCTCACCAACGGTAAGGAAGTCAACTCCTACATCCCCGGCGAGGGTCACAACCTTCAGGAGCACTCGATTGTGCTCGTGCGCGGCGGCCGTGTGAAAGACCTTCCCGGTGTGCGCTACCACATCGTGCGCGGCACGCTCGATACCTCCGGCGTGAAAGACCGCACACAGCGTCGCTCCAAATACGGGGCCAAACGTCCTAAGGCCGGTGCGGCTAAGAAGTAATCGAAGGATTTCCGCTTGAATCCCCTTCGGTGAAGTTTACTAAATAGCACCACGAGAAATCATCATCCCAAACAATTACCCGTTTTTGATTTCCCGCAGCTGACAACGGTTGAGTAGGTCGCCCCACAAGTCCTTTTCGCGGCCGAAGAAGACACCAGCCACGACGAAAAAGCAAAAACACTCTTTTCGCTAAAACTAAAATGAGAAAAGCAAAGCCTAAGAAACGCGTGATTCTTCCCGATCCCGTGTTCCACGATGTGAAAGTGACGAAGTTCGTCAACCACCTCATGTACGACGGTAAGAAGAACACCTCCTACACCATCTTCTACTCCGCTCTCGAAACCGTGAAGGCCAAGATGGCCAACGAGGAGAAGACCGCCCTCGAAATCTGGAAGAAAGCTCTTGAGAACGTAACTCCCCAGGTCGAGGTAAAATCCCGCCGTGTCGGCGGTGCCACCTTCCAGGTGCCCACCGAAATCCGTCCCGACCGCAAGGAATCAATATCAATGAAAAACCTCATCAATTATGCCCGCAAACGTGGCGGCAAGACCATGAGCGACAAACTCGCCGCTGAAATCATGGATGCCTTCAACGAGCAGGGCGGCGCCTTCAAGCGCAAGGAGGATATGCACAAGATGGCCGAAGCAAACCGCGCTTTCGCCCACTTCCGCTTCTGATCCGACCTGCCGCCTGATCCGGCACCTCAATCCCCAACATTTCATTGTAAATCAGATTCCAATTTTCCTATAGCAAAATGGCTAAAATCGACGAACATTTAAAATACACCCGCAATATCGGCATCATGGCTCACATCGACGCCGGTAAAACCACCACATCGGAGCGTATCCTGTTCTACACCGGTCTTACCCACAAAATCGGTGAGGTTCACGACGGCGCCGCCACGATGGACTGGATGGAGCAGGAGCAGGAGCGTGGTATCACAATCACCTCCGCCGCTACCACCACTTTCTGGAAATATGCGGGCGACAAATTCAAAATCAACCTGATTGACACTCCGGGACACGTGGACTTCACCGTAGAGGTGGAGCGCTCGCTCCGTGTGCTCGACGGCGCCGTGGCCACATTCTGTGCCGTAGGCGGCGTAGAGCCCCAGTCGGAGACCGTGTGGCGTCAGGCCGACAAATACAACGTGCCCCGTATCGGCTACGTCAACAAGATGGACCGCTCCGGCGCAAACTTCTTCGAAGTATGCCGCCAGGTGAAGGACGTTCTGGGCGCAAATCCCTGCCCCATCCAGGTGCCCATCGGCGCCGAAGAGACCTTCAAGGGTCTGGTCGACCTCATCACCATGAAGGCTATCTTCTGGCACGACGAGACCATGGGTGCCGAATATTCCGTAGAGGAAATTCCCGCCAGCATGCTCGCAGAATGCGAGGAGTGGCGCGACAAGATGCTTGAGAAAATCGCCGAGTACGACGACTCCCTCATGGAGAAATACTTCGACGACCCCTCCACCATCACCGAAGAGGAAATCCGCCGCGCCCTGCGCGCCGCCACCCTCAAGATGGACATCGTGCCCATGACCTGCGGTTCCTCGTTCAAGAACAAGGGCGTGCAGTGCCTGCTCGACAATGTCTGCGCATATCTCCCCTCGCCCCTCGACGCCGGCGCCGTTGAAGGCCACGCCATCGACGACCCCGACAAAATCGAGACCCGCGAACCCTCGTCGGAAGCCCCGATGTGTGCTCTGGCATTCAAGATCGCTACCGACCCCTATGTAGGCCGTCTCACCTTCTTCCGCGTTTATTCCGGCGACGTGGTTGCCGGCAGCTATGTGCTCAACGCACGCAGCGACAAGAAGGAGCGCGTCAGCCGTCTGTTCCAGATGCACTCCAACAAGCAGAACCCCATGGAGAAAATCGGCTGCGGCGATATCGGCGCAGGCGTAGGCTTCAAGGATATCCGCACCGGCGACACCCTCTGCGACGAGAACCATCCCATCGTGCTCGAAGCTATGGAGTTCCCCGATCCCGTAATCGGTATCGCCGTTGAGCCCAAGACCCAGAAAGACCTCGACAAACTCGGTGTAGGTCTGCAGAAGCTCGCCGAGGAAGACCCCACTTTCCGCGTGGAGACCAACGAGGAGACCGGCCAGACCGTTATCTCCGGTATGGGCGAGCTGCACCTCGACATCATCATCGACCGCCTCAAGCGCGAATTCAAGGTGGAATGCAACCAGGGTCAGCCCCAGGTTACCTACAAGGAAGCTATCACCCAGCCCGTCGAGCTTCGCGAAGTATTCAAGAAGCAGACCGGTGGCCGCGGTAAGTTCGCCGACATCATCGTTCGCGTAGAGCCCGTCGACGAAGGTTTCGAAGGCTCGCTCCAGTTTGTCGACGAGGTAAAGGGCGGCAACATTCCCAAGGAATTCATCCCCGCTATCCAGAAGGGCTTCACCAACGCCATGAAGAACGGCGTGCTCGCCGGCTACCCCGTCGAGAAGCTCAAGGTTACCGTAATCGACGGCTCGTTCCACCCGGTCGACTCCGACCAGCTCTCCTTCGAGCTCTGCGCCATCCAGGCCTTCAAGAAGGCTTCGGAAAAGGCCGGTCCCGTGCTCATGGAGCCCATCATGAAAATCGAGGTTGTAACCCCCGAGGAAAGCATGGGCGACGTGATCTCCGACCTCAACAAGCGTCGCGGTCAGGTGGAAGGCATGGAGACATCGCGCAGCGGCGCCCGCGTCGTAAAGGCCCAGGCTCCTCTTGCCGAGATGTTCGGCTATGTAACCGCCCTCCGTACCATCACTTCCGGTCGCGCTACCTCCACGATGACCTTCTCCCACTACGCCGAGGTTTCCTCGTCGATTGCCAAGAAGGTGCTTACCGACTGCCAGGGCCGCGTAGACCTCGTGAAATAACAAAGCAACCACTCCTCGCCCCGGGGCATGACGCCCCGGGGCTCATGGGGTTGGAACGCATATAAACCCTCTGCCGCCGGGCAGCTTATGATTCTTGACCGCGCGGCAACGTTCAAACTCAAATCAATTTAATTTTTCTCAACTCACAATGAGCCAGAAAATCAGAATCAAACTGAAATCCTACGACCACAATCTCGTCGACAAGTCGGCCGAAAAGATTGTGAAGACTGTGAAATCGACCGGCGCCGTGATCAGCGGACCCATTCCCCTGCCCACCCACAAGCGCATCTTCACCGTTAACCGCTCGACTTTCGTCAACAAGAAATCGCGCGAGCAGTTCCAGCTCTCGAGCTACAAGCGTCTGATCGACATCTACAACTCGACCGCCAAGACCATCGACGCTCTGATGAAACTCGAACTCCCCTCGGGTGTGGAAGTTGAAATCAAGGTCTGATAACCCCCGTAAGATTTCAGTCCAACATTACAAAGAAAACAGCCGGGCATGCCCCCGGGGCCTCTGCCCGACCCGCATAAATCAATATTCAAACTAACTACAGAAATGCCAGGATTATTAGGAAAGAAAATCGGAATGACATCCGTTTTCAGTGCCGACGG